>Ga0255779_1000108_pt1 | contig 95813 bp, 53 predicted proteins | sample 011ome_21_FD_179977 | JGI IMG/M metagenome (GOLD analysis project Ga0255779, IMG submission 179977) | Coastal salt marsh microbial communities from the Groves Creek Marsh, Skidaway Island, Georgia - 011508AT metaG (version 2) | ecosystem: Environmental > Aquatic > Marine > Intertidal zone > Salt... | reverse complement strand
TCTCGAACGGATTTGGAATCTCTCTCTTCCGTTTATGATGTTTACGTCGTTGTTAAGAGGTCGATCTGTTACAGTTCACTCGTTTTGCAGAAAGAAAAGGGTCTTTCCGATCTGAAGTTTCGAGAAGAGATCTGTCTGTCTGTCTGTGTATCTATTGAAGCGCTCTCGTAATGAGGATGAGAGTCAAAAGGATTTTTTTGAACACTGGCCCCTTAAAATCTCAGGAAAGATTTTTTCTCTTCGAACACACACGTACGTCGCTTTTCTGGCTTTTCTTGCCTCGGTGCACTTTGAAAGCATCTCTGGGAATGCACAACATCACGTGCACCACAATATTTTTTTATCTTTCACTTTAAAGCTCTCTTAATTCTTTCTTTGCGTTGTTCTGATGAGGAGAGCAAAAAGTAGAAGAGCAGAAGAGAGACCAGAGCAATCGCGCGCGATGGGCCATGCAAACGAACTCTTTCGGAGGAAAGAGAAAAGTACACGTCGGATTTCTCTACCTTTTTTCTTCTTTTCTTCCTTTTAAGGGTGTTGTGTGTGGGTTGACTTTTTCGCTTTTTTTCGCCCAAAATTTGGGTGCACAAATTGAAGCGCTCGAGAGTTTCACGAAAAGAGAGATTCCTCAGAGATATAAAATTTAAACACTTTGGAATACCAAAAGATATACATCACGTTAACGCTGAGAGGTGTTCTTGAGAGAGAGAGAGAGAACAAGAAGAAGAACTTTTCACGAGAGAGAGATTGGTCGCGTTAAAATGCCGGGAACGCGCAAACAACAATCTCAACAATCGGGGGGTTCCGGAATGATTTTGGAGAACGATGTCGACGGGAGGGGGAAGGAAAATGACGACGAGATGAGGAACGTAACGAAGACGACGAAGAGAGGAGGACGATCGTCGAAGCGAGGAGGAAAAGCACCATCGACTGACGCAGCGGTTGAAGAAGAGGAAGTTTTCGAAGAGGAAGAAGAAGAGGAAATAATGGTGGTCGAGAAGGAGGACGTTTTCATGGGCGAAGATGATGTCGAGAAAAAGGGGAACAACAACAACAACAACAACAACAACAACAACGGGGAAAAGTCGAAGAATAAACCGCCGAAAAATCCTCCAAAATCTTTGGACGCGTTGAAAGCGCGATTAGAAGCGACGAAGAGTAAAGTATCGTCCAAGAGTAATAAGGAGAGAGAAAGTGAGACTCTCGGGTTTATCGGCGAAAAGGAAACGAGCGGCGTTCCTCCCACTCCGGGGGCGCTTCTCGGGGGCAACGATACGACCATGAACTTTGGCAACGCGACGAACGCGATGGATACCGTGAACATTAACATGGATAATACGAATAACGCGACGACGACAACGACGACCACCAACACCGGTGAGATGCTCGTTGATAACAATTCACCGGCGACGACCGTGGCGCTCGACGTGCCGAAAATTGAAGTGCCGGAAATCAATATCGAAGCGCTCGCGGCGAAGCATTTCGATAGCGCGTTGGAGGAAGAAATCAGTCACTCGTTGAACTGGAAATCCATAGCGCCGTCGCACGATTTCAAAAACTTGGTCAAGGAAAGAAACAACGCGATTTCGGACTTTAAGAAGATTTTACCCGAAGTGATGCGGAAGAAGGACCGATTGGTGGAAGATACGGTGAGAGCGACGAGAGGATTTCAAGAAACCGTCTCGACGCTGCAAGAACACACCGCGAGAGCAGCGGCACAAGTGCAAAGCGCCAGAAACGAGGCTAAGTTGGCGGAACAAAAGTTGAAAAGCGCCAAGGCGGAGTTTGTCGCGCGAGAGGCAAAAATGCTTTCCAACTTTTCCCAAAACGAAGAACACAAGCAACAAGAGAACGAGACGTTGAGGAACGAGTTAGTCGAACAAAGCGTTCAGCTGCAACAAAAACAAAAACTGTTGGACCAAGCGGAGAAGAAGTTGAAAAGTTTCGAGAAGAACTCGGAGAAGGACAGCGAGCAAGTGTTGAAGTTGAGGGACGAAAACATCGAGTTGGAGAAGCAGTTGGCGGCGTTGAAGGCGGAAAATAAAGAGAAGGAAAAAGCGTTCGCGAGTCAATCGAAGACGTTGGAAGGGCAGTTGAAGAAGCAAGAGGCAGACTTTGAGGCAAAGTTAGCGAGTACGGAGGCGGCAAAAGTGACCTCGGATCAGTTGGCGAGAGAAATGACCGCAGAAAAAGAAGCGTCGATGGTAAAGTTGGAAGTCGCGGAGAAAGAGATTGCGAAATTGAGCGAATCGAGCGGCGCGACCAACGCGGCGTTGACGGAGCAGAACGCCAAGTTGGAGGAGAGTTTAGAAAAAGCCGAAAAGGAACTCAAAAAGAAAGAAAAAGAACTCGATCAGTCTTCCAAGCACGCTGATAAGAAGTTGGAGGGGTTGAACGCGGAGATTGCTGAGTTGCAAACTTTGAGAGAGCAAGCGGTGGAGTTGGAGGCATCTTTGAAGACGAACTGCGCAGAGTTGGAGAAGGAGAAAGCGGTGTTGGAAAAGAAAATCACGTCGTTAGAAAAGGATGGCGATAAGAAACTGTCCAAGATTGAAAAGTTAGAAGAGTCCATCGAGCGCGTGACGGGCGAGTTGAAAGATACGAAATCGGAGTTCAAAACGGCGGAAAGCGCACGCAAGGAGCTCTCCGAACAACTCGTCGCGTTACAATCGAAGCTCAACCTCGAGTCCAAGTCCACAGAACTCGAGCTCGCAAACGCGCATAAAGAAGTCAAGAGGTACGAGGACGACTTGGCGGACGCCAAGGCGCAGGCGAAATCTCTCATCGAACAGCAAGGGGAAATGATGGGTGAATTGAAGTGCGCTCGAGCGGAACTCGCGAGATTGGAAACCGAGCGCAGAGACTTCGAAAAGAACGGGTCGCAAACGTTGCAAGAGGCGCAAGAAAAGTGCAGAGCGGACTTGAAGGCGCAAGAGAAGGAGTTTCAAAAAGAGCTCAAGCAAGAGCGCAAGCAATACGACGAAAAGATGGAAGCCGAACGAGTCAAAGCCTCGGAGTCCATCGAAGCCTCGAGAGTCGAAAACGAAAAGCGCATCAACGTCGAGATCAAAAACACCGAGAAGTTATCTGCGCAAATCGAAAAGTTGGAGAAGAAGTTGTCCAAGCTCGAGGAGGCGAAGAAGGCGTTGGAGACGGATTTGATGAACGCGACGCAAGAGAGCGGGAAAAACGCTTTAGAATTGAACCAAGAGTTGGAGAACATGAAGACGGCTTTAGAGCTCGCGGAAGAATTACGAACGGATTTAGACGCGGACGTCGAACGTTTGACGAACGAGCTTCGCATCGCCAAGACCGAAGCGGAGAAGGCGAAGGAGAACATGGCGGAGCTCATCGCAGAACAAAAACAACAGTTGACGGAACAGTTGGAGCGAGAGAAGAAGAGCTCGGAGAAAGCCATCAAACTCGAGACTCAAAAAATGAGCGAAAAGTTGGTGCAAAAGCTCGAACGTTCGGAGCAAAAGCGTCGCGACTTGGAAGCGCGAGTCACTGCGGCCGAAGCGAAGGAGAAGGAGCTCGGCGAAAAAATCGAAGTTTTGCGCAAGCAAAAAGCCGAGGCGGAACTCGGCGGCGCGGAAAAAGCCGAAGAAATCCAAGCGGCGTTAGAAAAGCTCGAAGCGGCAAAATCCGAAACGTTCGGTCACGAGCAAAGAATTGCGTCGGTCGTCGCGCAACTCGAGAACGAGCAGAAAGAAGTCGGGAAGCTCGAAAAATCGTTGAAATCCTTGGACGCGGAGAAAGCGGCGGAGATTGAAAACTTGAAATTTGAGCTCAAGGAGTCGAAAAAGGAGTTGAAATCGCTCACGAACGAGTTAGACGCCATGAAAGAAGCGCAAGCTCTCTTAGAGGAGGAAGAGAAAGACGGAAAAGGTGGCAACTCGGCCGGTGCAGCGTTGACGAGAAAGCTCGTCGAGCAAGCGAAAGCGATGGAGAACGCGAAAATGGACGCCATGGCTGCGGATGAACTTCGAAAGCTCGCCGAAGAAAAAACGCAAAGAATTGCCGAGCTCGAGGGTGAATTGTTAGACGCCGAAGCTTTGAGGCGACAGATGTTCAACCAAATTCAAGAGTTACGCGGTAACGTGCGCGTCTTTTGCCGCGTTCGACCATCCGGCAACGACGCCGCGACGCCGTGCGTAGAGACTTTGCCGGACACGACGAGCGTCAACTTACAGGTGGGTCCGAAGAAATCCTCCGCGTTTTCTTTCGATCGCGCGTTTGGGCCAGAGTCCACGCAAGAAGAAGTCTTTGGAGAAGTTTCTGGTTTAGTTCAATCCGCTTTAGATGGCTACAAAGTGTGCTTGTTTTCTTACGGTCAAACCGGAAGCGGTAAAACGCACACCATGCTTGGTGGATCCGACGACAGTTCGAGAGGTATCATCCCGAGAGCGGTTGAAAAAGTAGTCGAGGCGTCTAAAGTGAACGAAGTGAAAGGTTGGTCGTATAAAATGAAGGCGTCGTACGTCGAGATTTACAACGAAACCATTCGCGATTTGCTCGCGCCCGGCGCCGGCCACTCCGAGGCTCACAAAATTATCCACGAGAACGGGTCCACGACTATTTCTGGGGTCAACACCGAAATTGTCGAGTCCGTGGAGCAAGCGCACGTGTTGGTGCGTAAAGCTGCGGCCGCGCGTAAAGTCGAGGCGACGCAAATGAACGCGCACTCGTCTCGTTCGCACACGATTTTCATTTTACACGTCTCGGGCGTACACGCCGCGAGCGGCTCGACGTTATCTGGCGCTTTGAACCTCGTCGATTTGGCCGGTAGTGAACGCGTGGCTAGATCTGGTGCCAGTGGTGACCGCTTGAAGGAAGCGTGCGCGATTAACAAGAGCTTATCGTCGTTAGGTGACGTGTTTGCCGCGCTCGGCAGCAAAGCGAAACACGTTCCGTACCGCAACTCGAAATTAACGTATTTGTTAGCGCCCTGTTTAGGCGGTGACGGGAAGACGTTGATGTTCGTCAACGTCAGTCCAGACGACGACTCGAGCGAAGAGACGTCGTGCTCGTTGAAGTTTGCCGCGCAAGTCAACGCCGTAGAGTTGGGTAAAGGCGGCGCGAAGAGAAACGTGACGAGCGGCATGAATGCGAAGCCGGCGCAAGAAAAGGATGCCGATAAATCCTTCTCGGACGAGGAGAAGAAAGAGAAGAAGAGCAAGAAGCGTTCGAAAGACGATAACAACGACGATAGCGGCGACGGGAAGAAAAAATCGTCGCGAAAGGCGTGATAAAAAAGAAGAGAGAAAGAGAGAGAGAAAGAGGAGGGAGTTCCATTTTGAGGAGGGTGTTTGGTTGAGGAAGGCGTCGTAACATTTTTGTACTTAGTTTTCACAAGTTCGCATACTGTAAATAGACTACAGGGTAAATTTTATTCATTATTCACTATTACTTTTACTATTACTACTATCACTACTACTAGTATCAGCCTATGTATAATTCTACACGTCATCAATCTTTCTCTTTATCATCATCGTTAATAATGTCGTCTTCTTCCATCTTAGCGGCGCCGTCCCTTCCCTCGTTTTTAGCGTCGTCCATTTTTTGCTTCTTCGCGTTCTCGTCTCCATCGTCTTCTCGCTCTTTTCCTTTTCCTCCGTTTTTCTCCGTTTCCTTTTCCTCTGCCTCCTTTTTCTTCTTCTCCGCTTTCAGCGCTTGCTTCCTCTCCCACTTCTTCTTCTTCTCTTCCATCTGCGCTTGGAGCTCGTAATCGACGATAACCTCCACGGGCAAATCGTGCATGACGTCCTCGTCCGCGTCCGTCCAATAGGCTGACAAATCCGTGTCCCACAACTTTAAATCCGCAAAGGTCAAACTCGACGCGTCATCAAGATACGTCACGTTCGGCTTCTTTTCCTTTCTGGTTCCATCGTTATTTTCTTCCTCGTCTTTGATATCAAACTCATCCTCGCGTTCGATGTATTCTCGATTTTCCTTCAACTCTTGGAAATCCGGTTGAAACGCCGTCCACGACTCCTCGTACACTTTCGCCCACACGTACATGATCCCATTCGCACCAACGCCGATCATTAAAGGTCGTTTCGGATGATAACACGATCGGATCAATCCTTTTGCCTCGTTTGGCCCTTCTAAAACTCTCGTCAACTCCAACGTCTTCAAATTCCAACAGTGCACCTCGTGCGACGCCGTAGAGGAGGCGGCGTAAACGAATTTATTATCAAAAGCCACGCAGGCGGATTCCCAAGAAGATTGACTGTGTTCGTTCTCAAACTGACGCCTGTTCTTCAAAACGGTCGTCTCTAAACCAGTATCATCGTTGTTGTTATCATCATTCTTCAAATCTTCTTTCTCTTTATTCCGTTTTTTGTCCTCCACGTCCCCTACCACGTCAAAGGCGACGATACATTTCGAAAACGACACCACCAACAAAGTCTTCCCATCCCTGGACAGCTCCAAACGTTTTACCATTTTCGCATCTTTCGCCACCAACTCTATCGTTTGCACCAACTTCCACCCTCTCCTCATCTGCGCGCCTTCCCCGTCCTCTTTCAATCTCGCCACGCACAACCCGCCTCCCGTCGTCGCGTAGACGCAAAAATTCCCGCTCCTCGTCAATATCGCCGGACACCCGTGCACGTCCGCTTCATCCACGGACCCTCCCGGTAACGGCACCACGGTATCCGGCCACATCGTTCCACTTCTCTTCGAAATCGCGCGAAACATCGGCGCTTTAAACCCCGCCGGCGAGAACAACAACGCCTTGAAATCTTTCGTAAACTCGATGTTATTCAAAGTGCCGATGTCCGTCATGCGAGTCTCCAGCTCCCCAGATAGAACGTCCCAGATTAATACGTGCCCGTTGGCATCCCCGGCCGCGATTTTCCGGTTATCTCGTCTCCAGCACAAACACCGGATGGGGAAAGAAACCTCTTCCTCCTCTTCCTCTTCCTCTTCTCCCACAGCAGCAGACTGAGGAGAATTCTCTTTCCTTCGCCTCCTTCTTTCCTCCGAGTGGTTGTTGTTTCGAAACTCTCTCACGACCGCCCGCGTGTCGAAGCACCACAAAACGATCGTCCCTTTCGTCGTCCCCGCGGCGAGGACGTTCCCTCGTCGGTTCCTGTTTCGCATCGTATGTTTATTATTGGAAATTCAAACATCCATCGTGTCAGCAGCGCAGAGAACAAAAAGCGATTCGTTTAAGAAGAAGTTTGTAACGAAGAAAGAAAGAGAACGGACGAAAGGAATATATCGTACCACTGGCAACACGTCGTCCTCCCGCTCGACAACCGTTCCTCGATGTGCTCGAGCATGTTCGGGTCGTCTGGGTTCGCGAACAGATTGTTCATTTTGGTGTTCGTGTTTTCCCTAAAAGTGAGGAATTCTCGCCACTTCTGCGCGGGTTTATTCGACACGCAGACTACTACGAATAGCACTCAGAACGATGCCGAGCGCACCGTTAACGAAAGCGAAACAACGCGCCGCTCGACTTTTGCAGCAGCAACAACACGCGTACGAGCAAAACGTGTTCAACAGCTACCGGAGGAACGGCGTCGCAGTTTCCTCGTCTTCGGGAGGAGGAAACGCGACGACGAATACTGGTTTCGGAAACCCATCAGGAGGAGGGAAAGCACACGCGCACTTCCCACCAACCGTACGAAAATCCTCCGTCGCGAATATATCGGTGGATATCGAACGGAACGTGGAGTGCGTGCTCTCGAGGAAACGCGCGGAGATGATCGAATCCTCCGGCATGCACGAAAAACAGAGGAGAGTTCTGAGAGTGTATCTGTTCAACACGCACAACAACGACCAAGTAAATAACAACAACGAAGGCGAGGAGAACTCGTTGCAGGCGACAGGGAAGACGAAGAAAGTGTTGAAGTTTACGTTCGGGAAAAAGAAAGACGACGGCGTCGGAGTCGTCCCGGGTGGGATCGCGGCGACGACGGCGGCCGTCGCGGAAAAGAAGTCAAACGAAGCGCCTCCTCCTCCTCCTCCTCCTCGTTCGTTTAACTGCGACGGGACGGAAAAGAAGTGGACGTTTCACGTGCAAGGACGCGTGGTGAACGAGCGAGACGCGGAAGTGGACGCGAGGGAGGTGTTGTCGTCGGGAGGAGGAGGAGGAGGGCTGAAGTTTTCGCACTTTATCGAACGGATGAAGATTGACGTGTACGACGAACAACAAAATGGAAAGTTGGTGAAGAGCGTCGCGTGGGAACGTAAGGAATGCGGGGTTCCGAAAGATGGGTTCACGATTACCGTTCCCGGGGCGAAAGATTCTATGAGAGTGAGATGTGAAATACACTTAAGGAACGATCCGCCAAAGTTTCAATTGAGCGGAATGTTAGCCGACGTCGTGGGGAAAGAGGAAGAGAGCGCTGGGCGAGTGGTGTACGCGTTGTGGAGTCGATGTAAAGCGTTGGAGTTAGTCTCGGAAAAAGACCAATCGATGGTTGAATTGGACGAGACGTTCCTTGAGTTGTGCGAAAAGAACCCTTTGTTCAAGGAGAAAAAAGTGGGCGACGTCGTGCCGTTTAGATCCGTGTGCATTGCGTGCACGTCGCGAACGCACATGCCGAAAATCTCGGAGCCGTTAGTGTTCGAATATAAAGTCCGTCCGTACGGCCCGTCTCCAGCACATTGCGATTGTTACGACGTGAACGTCGAAACTTTACCGCCCGCGGCGGTTGGCCAGAACAGCGCGGTGACGAAGTATTCCGCTGCCACGAACGAACCGGAAGAGTTGGAGCAGAGAATATTCCAAGACTCCAACTTTATCGATTTCGCGAGAAAACGAAGAGCGTATTTGCTGAGCTTCTCGCAAGACCCGCAAGCGTTCATCGACAACTGCTTGATGGAATACTCGGAAATGTTCCAAGGCGTTCCGAGACGGCGAGAGGCGTGGTCGAAAGAGTGGACAAGTGATGCGGCGATGCGCGTGCTAGAAAAACAACGCAGTAGTTAGTTTTAGTCGTTTTTAGATGCTTAGTACATAGATACTACCGGTATTACACTTGTTATTATTGTCTAGTAATCGTTCGACGGTTCGACGAGCGTCACCTCGAAAACAATCTCTGCGAACTCCCTCTTCCCGAACTCTCTAAATCCTTCCGCGTGTTTCACCCTGTCTTCCCAAATCCTCACCTTCTTCGGCCCGTACGCTCGCACCATCCTCCGCAACTCCTCGCACTTATACTCCAACGTATCCCCGTTCCCTTTCTTAAAAACTAACTCGTGAAAACACAAAGTCTCGGTCGCGCCTTCCAACATGCGCAAGCACTCCGTCACTCTCCTGCTCAGCTTCTCAACTCTCCCCGTCATCATAATTCGCACGCAATCCGTCCGCGTTCGGTTCTCTACGTAACTCGCCCACGCCGGTCCGGGACCGACCTCTAAAGGCGGCTCCAAGCTCTCTTGTCTCCCCCACCACCCAACGTGCGGCCACGCTTGTCCGATTTTGTTCTCGTACATGATTTTGCCTTCGCGAGGTGTCGGCGTATTTGCCAAGGTTCCGTCGAAGTCGTACACCAACAGTTCCGCGCAAGATGAAGTAGAACAACCGCTCTTGGTGTTGGTGTTGGTGTTGGTCTTCCTCCCAGCATCATCATCATCATCATCAAAACGCATCATCCCCGCGCGTTCGTTTCTCGAGTATCCTCCTCCTCTTCACACGCCACTATAAAAAATCAAAACCTCGCGTGCACGCGTTCGTCCTCGAACACTTTTCTCAGGTGTTCGCTTTGCACGAGTATCGTTTCCAGTTGAATTTCCGCCAAACGAACCCGTTCTTGGTGGTCTTCTTTTCCCGGAGTTGTCTTTTCCCGGTACGCTCGCTGTAACCGGTCGCGAACGAATAAAGTTCGAGATTCGGTCGGGAATAACGCCGCGGCTCGGTAGATTTTGCGGTACAGGGAAAGCGAGTGAGATCGTAACGATGACGGTGGTGACATCAAACCGCCGAACCGCGCGTTTGTTTTAGTGATGATGCGATGGTTTGTTTTTCCATTTTATCCACAAAAGAAAAGAAGAGGAAACACGATGAGCGCTGCGGCCTCGTCTCGATCCACCGCCGGCTCGATCGATCTCGCGAGGAGGAGGAGGAGGGACGACGAGAATACTAACAACAACAACAACAACAGGAATAAAAGGAGGAATATTTCCAACCAGCGCGTGAAAGTTGGCGCCATCGGTGAAGTCATTCGGTTTCGCAATTTCGAAACGAGTTGGAACTCGAACGAGAAAACGCTCGCGTTCGAGCGAAAGGACGAACGGTTTCGAGACGTGCAGTTTCGCGAAAATCAGTTCCGTTTGCTGGAACCCTTGTTGGTGCCACTGGTCGGCGAGGAAGAGGGGTTCGCGGAGTTGATTTTGACGTGCCCGGAAGTGCTCGGGATGGATGCGAGACAATTGGGTTGGACTTTGGTGTTGCTCAGTGCTGGTGACGAAGGAGACTCGCTCGTGGATATCGCGAAGACGACGCCGGAGAGGTTGGTGTTGAGCGAGGAAGACATCGCGAGGATGAAAAGAGAACGAAATAAAATGTACACAGAACAGAAGAAACGAGCCGTTTTGAAAGCGAGAGAGGCTGTGGCGAAGTTATCGCAGACGATGATGCAAAATGTGGCGAGCGGTAAAAGCGAGAATAACGACACCGCGAGGATGTCCAGGGACGGGAGAACGGAAGGCGGGAATGCAAAATATGCGGTGCAAGGGACTTTAAAAGGCACATCCACGAGAGAAGGGGATATTATCGCTCGGTTCTGGAATCTCTGGGGAGGGAGCAACCGATGCCGTCAGATTTTAACGAAAAGCGCGAGAGATTCAATATATAGAACGCCGGGAAGATTGGAGGCGAAATTGTTAGCGCTCGATCGAGTGTTTCCTTTTTTAGACGTGCCACTGTTTATGCATAAGGAGCCAAGGCTGTTTGAAGTGGATACGAACGAGTTAATTATGCGAGTAGCGAAATGTAGAGACGTGTTTAGGAGTGGTTCGGTCGCGCACGTGGTGACTCTCGCCCCAGGGATTTTGCTGGAAGATCTCGAGGAAGTGAAGGAGGCGTTATGTTCGTTTAAAAGAAATAACAACTTGCGTTCGGAACATGAAGTTTACGAGGAAAGTTGCACTTTGTTCATGGCGTTGCAAACGAAAATGAACAAAGCGAGACCAAACGATCCGGAAATTTTATACGCGGAGTCTTTGAAAGCGCACGTGATTGAAGGAAACATGGGATGCTCGATATAAAATACAAAAAACAACTGCAGATACAATAGACTAATTTTTAGACAATATGATAATAATAGCAGCAGCCGCACGCGAAAACAATGCATAATATTATTTCTTCCTGTCCACCGCTCTGTTCGTAATCTCTCTAAGCGCCGCTCTGCAGGTATTCGCAAACTCGCAATCGATATCAGGCAATTCTTCCAACGCATCCAAGGCTAAATTTCGGTGTTCGTTGGCCAAATCCGAAGCCATTTCAATACCATCGCTTTCGAAGACAAGCTTCGCCGCGCGTTCGACGTCGCCAATCTCTTTGAAGCGACGTTTGATCAACGAGTGCAACTCCGGGAACTTCTCAGCGGCGAACAAAACTGGCGCGGTGGCGATACCTTCCCTCAAATCCCCTAGAGTTGGTTTCCCGAGCAAACTCGAATCTCCGATGTAATCGAGCACATCGTCGCGGAACTGAAACGCTAAACCTAGGTGTCTTCCGAATCTCTCTGCAATTTCTGAAGTTTCTGAGCTGTGACCGCCTAACAACGCCACCGCTTTAGCGCTGTTACCTATCAAAGAGGCGGTTTTATAATACGATTTCTCAATGTACCGCTCGATAGACGACGACGAAGAAGAAGAGGAGGAGGAGGAGGAAGAGGAAGAACCACTCCCACTCCTTTCATCTTCGTCCTTTGCTTGCGTCATTTGCATCACTTCTCCTTTCACTAAATGTTCCAAAACGCGACTCAATAACTCAATCACTTCTACGTTGCGCAAACTCGCCAAAGTTACCGACGCTCTCGCGAGTAAGAAATCTCCCGCTAAAATCGCCAACTTATTCCCAACCTCTAAATTCAAAGCTCGTAAACCTCTCCTCGTTGCCGACCCGTCCAAAACATCGTCGTGCAATAAACTCGCCACGTGAATTAACTCCGTAATCTCCGCTAATCTTCTCTGTCTCTGTCTGTTATCGCTCGGCACCTCGTGCGCCGGCGACAAATCTACCGTTTCTTCTTCTGCGCTATTTCTGCTACTACGAAATGATGACGAGGAGAACGCATCTCCAGAAGACATCCGCCTTCCGACATCTTCTCCTCCCCCCCTGACAACATCACCGGAGTTAGAAACCGGACTCAACGCGCTCGCCATCAGCAACAACACCGTCGGTCGCATCCGCTTCCCTTCCGCGCCGTACTTGAAAAAATACTCCGCCGCGTTCGCCAGAGCCGGTAAATCCGTTTGCACCGCCACTCTCATTCTGTCCGAGATAAATTGTAACTCTTTTTGTACCAGCGAGAATGGATCCGGGACGAGAATGTTTTCGTACTTTGATTTTTGTCGCAATCCACCATTTCTACCATTGGTGTTGGATGACGCCGACGACGATGGGTTTTTTTCCAACACGTCCGCGTACGCGGAAAAGAACCTCCCTCTCGTCATCGTCTCGGAGTCGTCGATTTTGTCCTCGCCTCTTCCCGTCGTCGTTTGTGTTGGTTTTCTCGTCGTCGTTCGTTCAAAGCCCGCTCCTTTGCTCGCGAAAGTTCCAAAGCGTTTTCCTCTTCTTATCTCCTTCCCGTCGTCGTCGTCATCCCATCGGCGATGCGACGATGATGATGATTTCCCGACGCCGTTTCCTCCGCGCGAAGAACTTTGAGAAGAAGAAGAAGACGGAGACGAAGGCGCGCGAGGAGACGTCGCTAAAGGTCCTCGTCCTCCTTTCCAAGTTCGTCGCGTGAATACTTTTAGTAAAGACATACTCTTCTCTCTTTCTCGTTGTTGTTGTTGTTTTTCCCTTTGTGCGCGTGGGGAAAGTCTGCGGTTTTGGACTTCGTTTTCTTCATAAAGAACGCGCGCATTTATTCTCTCTCTCTCTCTTACTTTCTTCCGGTATTTGTCTCGCGTTGAGAGGTGGAGAGAGACCGCAGAGAGAGAGAGAGAGAGAGGGAGACGGAGGAGCGACTGTGTACGCGCGCGAACTCTTTCTCTCTCTTTCTCTTTGGTGCGAGATTTCTCTCTCGCCGCTCGGGTTTCCCTACCGGCGAGGGGAGCCGGAAACGACGAGGGGATAAAGAGAGAGAGAGAGAAAGGTTTCATCGCGAACGAGAACGCTCAAAAGAGAGCGAAGTATGGCCCCGACGATTTCGACGTCGCGTTGGTGGTGTCGTCATCATCAGCGAGGACCTTTTACGACAACACAGCGAACGACGATTTCAAAAGTGTCCTTCCTCCTGTGTGTCCTGTTACTTTTGGCGCATTTCTTCGCCCGAACGTTCCCGCGGGTCATCAAAGAGCAACAGCAAAAATACATCTTTCAAACCGGGACGAATAGGCTGGATTATTATCGCGATGGTTTGAATACGAATCATCAAAAGGAGGAGGTGGGGATGATCACGTACGCGAGGCGCGAAGAGAGCGAAGACGAAGCGCGGTTGGAAGAGAAGAGCTCGCACGAGTCGTCTTTATCGTTATCGAGATTTGGCTCGGAGAAAACGCGGGAGGACGACGACGTCTCGGAATCCGCAGATACGTCTGGATTGGATTACGCGTCGTTGCCGAGAGTTTTGCTGAAAGGCGACAAGTTGCAGTGTAAATGCGGGAGTTGGAAGTGCGAGAGTTTCGATCAACCCAGGGTGAGTTTTGTGATTTCGAGAGAGATTGAGGACGTCGGGGAGTTGCTGAACGTTTTGAATAGCATCGATGCGATGGATGGAGATGAAGGGAAAGATTGCGAGGTGCTGGTGAACGGCGACGGATTAAAGTCTTCTTCTTCTTCTTCGAAAGATAACGGAGAGGATGGAATCAACGCGTTGATTGCGATGATTCGGAAACAAGGCGGGTTTACGAACAACTTAGCCAGTTATAGGAACGAACCGTTAGAGAGGATAGTCATCGTGAAGAGCGAAAGTGGGAATAACAAGAATGACGATGGCGTCATGTTGGAGCGGTTAGTTTCTGGAGCGTTGGCGGCGAAAGTGCGATTTGTGGAGAACGCCGGGAACGTACGCGAAGAAACACCGATGGAGTTGAAAACGACCGTTTTGAAACGATTAAGAGCGGTAGATAGTAGTAGTAGTAGCAGCAGCGGTAGCAGTAGTAGTAGCACGCCGACGAGCAAAGCTGACGTCCACCCGCGCGTCTCGTTCGCGGTGCAGTACTTCAAGAGGCCAAATTTGGTACAGAAAATAGCCACGCAATTGGCCGGGTATGCGATTAAATATAATTTCGCGGTTGAAGTTTTAATCAACGACGATTCGGCCACGGAAATCCAGGAGTGGCACGAAGCTTTGAAGCAAATTCCACACGCGATAGTTTGCGCTGGGAATGTCCACGAGATTCGCGGGTACAATCGATTGGCACTCATGTCTCGAGCGCAAATCGTCGCCGTGATTCAAGACGACGATTTACCTCCGACGGAGCCGAACTGGTTAATCCAAGCCGAGGATAACTTTTACGAGCACAAAAAGTTGGCGTTGATTGCCGGTTTAGTCGGCCAGATTCAAGGCGGGCCAGATACTGGACGGTGGGGAAAGCAAAGAGGGCGACACGTGAAACAAATCCCGTATTACGATTCCAAAGGCAGACCGTTTATGTTTGTCTCGTGGGCAAACATCGGTCCGTTTGTTTTAAAACGAGACGCATTCTTATCCTCCGGGATGTTTCACGACAGTTACTCCTGCCGAGGCGACCCTGGCATCGGTTTCGATTACGAATACGGTATTCGCTTGTGGAGAAACAACAGAGAAGTCGCTCTGCAAATCATGCAGTTTCGATACCACGTCGGCGCGAGTAGGACGAGCGGAACGAGAAGCTCAACGAACATGAAAACGAGAAGAGATAACATCGAGTCTCGAAACACGAAGTTGATTCACCACGTGCACAAAGGCTTTTACGTGAACCACGCTCCGGAAGGCGCGAATAAGAGTCCCAAGGCGAAAGCGATGTCGGTGAAGCAAACGTGTAAAGCGGCGACGTTGCCGACGCTGGCGAATAAACGATTAGCGAAGAATAGAAAAGATAGTAAGAGCGGATTCTTTAGTGGCTAAATATAACCGGTTATTGTATTTTACAAATGTATTCCATTGAAGCGTAGCACTACTTTTCCAGTTTGATCAGCTTTGGACCCTTCCTTTCCGCGTCCAGATAGTCCCCGCGAACGAGAAGAAACTTTAAAAACGTCGTTTGCGAATCGCCGCGAAATCCGTTCCCGACGAGAACGCCCGGTCCGAGCGGCCGCACGTAATCGGTCAAAATGTCGAACGGGAAGAAATTTGCCACCACCGGCGGCCACTTTATCGGTAGAGACGTTTTTCGCTCCCTCGTATCCATCTTACCGGTCAAATCAGACACCTCTCCAGGCGCTCGAAACTTTAAATACTCCGCGGAGTAATGCAACGCCAACGGGTCGACGTACTCCATCGTGTTTTCAATTTTCATTCGATCGGAGGAAATGTTCGCGTCGGAGGTTGAAAAATACAGCGGCAACTTGTCTCGTAAGACGTGCTTGCCTAATCCTCTCAACGGAACGCGTCCTCGAAAAGTGACCGGTTGATACGGGTCGTCCTTCGCGAACCGCGCGTCGCGAGGCGCTTTATAAAAAACTTTTTGAAATCGATTCAACCATTTGCTCGGAATGTTCGCCGCTCTGCCTTCGTACACGACGGCGTTGTATTTTTTATCCTTTTCATCATCCTCTAAACTATACTCGTCCTCATCCACGCTCTCCTCCTCCTCCTCGTCTCTTCCATCGTCCTCGTCTTCATCCACAAACCCGTACTCCTCCAACGCCTCCTCGATGTCGCCTCTCGCCGTCATCCTCCTCCCCGCCACCGCGTCTCGTTCAATCGCGCTCAACTTGTACCCTTCCCCGCTAATCAACCACGCGTTTTCAATCCCTCTCGACGTCATCGACCACAGTAACCTTCCTCGATTATATTCCGACATCTCTCGTATCTGCGTGTACACGTACATCCCGATGTTCGTACTCTTCGGTAAAAACAACGCGAATTCGAGGTGATACTTTTCCAAAATCATCAGCGTTCGTTGAAACCGCATCTCCTCTTCGTCCGAGGCGACGTCGTAGTCTTTGAACACCTCAAAGCCTGGATTTTCGAACTCGAGTTCTAACGCGTCCGACAGTTCTCCCTCGTTTATCAACGAAAACGTGTTGTTGTCGTCGTCGTCGTTGTTGTTGTTGTCGTCCTCTGTCTCCTCGTCGTTCGTTAAAGACGCTCCAACGAACGCACCGACAGCGCGACGATGATGCTTCGCTCCTCCTCTCGAGGAAAGCACGCGACGACGGGAAGCAGACGAAGAAAAAGAAGCGGTACGAGTAGCATTCAAACGCTTCTTCTTGATAAAAAGCCCCGAAGAGGAACAAAAACAAGGACGACACCAACGTTGAAACGAAGGAATCGATCTCGTCGCTGCCGTGGTCGTCATGGGTCTCGTTCGCACGTTCAGAGTGACGGACGACGAGACGGAGGAGAAAAAATCGCGCTTGAAAATTGTTTAGGGTATTATTTAGGGTCTCAGACACAAAGAGGAATTTTGGATAAAATCTCTCGCTTTTCCTCAGAACTCTTTTTACACACACGGACACACAACACACACGTGAGACAGAAAGAGAGAGAAAAATGAGCGTTTCGAGCTTTCTGTCGTCATCATCTTCTTCTTCTGTTTTGAGAGGAGGAGGAAGAAATCACGGAGGAAGTCTTTTAAGTGGTAGAAAGATGACGAATGATTTGAGCGGAAGGAGGACGTCATTCTTCCCCGAAGGACGACGAGGACGACGACGAGTTTCTTTTCTTAAAACGGAAGCGATGTTCGAGAAGTTCACCTTGAAAAACCCGTTCCAAACGGACCCAGCGATGAAGACGAAAGAGCGATACCAACCGATCGTTCAAAAAGTGAACCAATTGGAACAATCGATTTCATCGATGACGGATGAGGAATTAAGAGGGCAAACGGAGAAGTTTCGCCAGAGACTCGCGAACGGGAAGGAGAGTTTGGACCAGCTCTTACCGGAAGCATTCGCGACGGTCAGGGAAGCGTCGAAGAGAGTTTTAGGGTTGAGACCGTTCGACGTGCAAGTGATTGGCGGGGTGATTTTGCACGAAGGGCAAATCGCGGAGATGCGAACGGGGGAAGGGAAGACGCTCGTGTCGGCGTTGCCGGCGTACTTGAACGCGCTGAGCGGGAAAGGCGTGCACGTGGTCACCGTGAACGACTATTTGGCGAAGAGAGATATGGAGTGGATTGGCCAGATTCACAAGTTTTTAGGTCTTTCCGTCGGGTTGATTCAAGCGAACATGAGCGAGCAAGAGAGGAGGAGCGGGTATTCGAAGGACGTGACGTACGTGACGAACTCGGAGCTCGGGTTTGATTACTTGAGAGATAACTTGGCGCAAGTTCCAGAAGATTTGGTGCTGAGAGAATTTAACTTTTGCATCATCGACGAAGTGGATTCCATTTTGATCGACGAGGCGAGAACGCCGCTGATTATTTCCGGGGTGGCGGATAAGCCGTCGGAGAGGTACGTCCAAGCGGCGAAAATCGCGGACGCGTTTCAAAAGAGCGTGCATTACACCGTGGACGAGAAGCAAAAAAGCGTACAATTGACCGAGGAAGGTTACGAAGCCGCGGAGGATTTGTTGGACGTGGACGATTTGTACGATCCGAGAACACAGTGGGCGTTGTACATCATCAACGCGATTAAAGCGAAAGAGTTGCAATTGAAGGACGTGAACTACATCGTACGAGGGCAAGAAATTATTATCGTCGATGAATTCACCGGGAGAACGATGCAAGGCAGACGATGGTCGGACGGTTTGCATCAAGCCGTTGAAGCCAAGGAAGGCGTGACGATTCAAAATGAAACCGTCACGATTGCCTCGGTGACGTACCAGGCGTTTTTCCGAACCTTTCCGAAACTCGGCGGCATGACCGGTACCGCGGAAACAGAATTGACAGAATTCGATAAAATTTACGATTTGTCCGTTCAAGTCGTGCCAACGAACAGATCGGTCTCGAGAGAAGACGCGACGGATGTCGTATTTCGATCGGAAAGTGGGAAATGGAACGCCGTGAGAAGAGAGATCGCGAGAATGCACAAGAAAGGACGACCGGTGCTTGTCGGCACGACGTCCGTGGAACGTTCCGAAGCGATTGCTCGATTGTTGGATGAAGACGGCATCGCGTACGAACTGCTAAACGCGAAACCAGAAAATGTCGAACGTGAATCTGAAATTGTCGCTCAATCCGGTCGTAAAGGCGCGGTAACCATCGCGACGAACATGGCGGGTCGCGGTACGGATATTTTGCTCGGCGGTAACGCCGAGTTCATGGCGAGATTACGCGTCCGCGAAGCTTTGTTGCCAAAAATCGTAAAACCGGAAGACGGCGACCTCGCGTTTGAAAAGAAGGGCAATTTAGGTAAAGCCAAGGAGAACAAATGGAAAGTGAAAGACGGGTTATATCCGTGCGATATTTCCAGCGAAGCTTCGGCGGCTCTGGCGAACGCGGTTGAGAAAGCCATCGCGAATTGGGGCGAACGCTCCTTGGAAATCTTGGAAGCCGAAGACCGATTATCCTTCGCGTGCGAAAAAGGTCCGACGGACGACGAGGCTTTCTTGGCCATTCGCGACGCGTTTACGAAAATCGAAGGTGAATTTGAAACGTTTACGAAAAAGGAGAAAGAGGAAGTGTTGCAGCTCGGCGGTTTACACGTCGTCGGTACCGAACGTCACGAATCCCGACGCGTTGATAACCAGTTGCGCGGTCGTTCCGGTCGTCAAGGCGATCCAGGCTCCACGAGGTACTTTCTATCGCTCGAGGATAATTTGTTCCGCATCTTTGGCGGCGATAAGATTCAAAACATGATGTCCATGTTCCGCGTGGAAGACATGCCGATTGAGTCTGGCATGCTCACCGCCTCCCTCGATTCCGCGCAAACCAAAGTCGAGACGTACTTTTACGACATCCGTAAACAACTCTTCGATTACGATCAAGTGTTGAACTCGCAAAGAGAAAAAGTATATTTTGAGAGAAGAAAAGCATTGAAATCGAGCGACGACAAGTTGAAAGAAGTCATGCTCGAATACAGCGAAAAAACTATCGACGATATCGTCAAAGCGAACATCGACACGTCCGTTCCAGTCGCCGAGTGGCCGTTGGACGGTTTGGCCAGCAAATGCGCGCAATATTGCAAACTCATGAACGATTTGACCGAGGACGTTTTGCGTGCAGAGGCGAGCAAAGGCGGCGTCGAAGGCTTGCGGAACTATTTGGTCAAGAGAGGCAAGGACGCCTACTTGCAAAAGAGAGGCGAAATTGAAGCGTTACAACCTGGGTTGATGACCGAGGCGGAAAGATACTTCGTTTTGAGCCAAACCGATAACTTGTGGAAAGAACACTTGCAAGCCATCAAGTTTGTGCAACAAGCGGTCGGCTTAAGAGGCTACGCACAGAAAGATCCGCTCATCGAATATAAGTTGGAAGGTTACAACTTGTTCGTCGAGATGATGGCGCAAATCCGAAGAAACGTGATTTACTCCGTGTACCAATTTGAACCGAAGAGAAAAGTTGAAGAAGGTCCGGAACAACAACAACAGGGACAAGGTGGCGACGACGGATCTATCGGCTCGAGGAAGAAGAAAGATAAGGAGGAACAAGTTCCGCTCATCACCGGCTAAAGATCAAATAAAACATTTTGTCATAAATATTGAATCATTGCTACTCTACGTACTACTACTACTACCCTACTACTACTACTACAACTACTTCTACCACAACTAATCGCTCTTTCGAATGGCAGCGACGTCCCCCAAAGTGCTCGCCGCGACGAGATCCTTTAACACTCTGCTCGACAAAGTCGCGATGTCTCTCGCTTTTTCCAATTCTGGGTCAATTTTAGCGTCCGATAGAGAGGAAGCGTTCACCGATTCTGTGTTCTTATCATCTTCGTCGTCGTCGCTATCGTTTTGCTTCCTTTCGTTTTGACCTCTGCGTTCGGCGATTCTTCGTTTCGCGTCTTCGACGAGGCATTTTTCAACCTCTTTCGTGGACGCTAAAATCTCCGCCAACGTTTGGTGAAACGCGCCCTTTCTCTGCCACAACGCGTTGTTTTTAGTATTCGCCGAAGCGAAGCACGCCGAAACGAGCAAAATCGTATTCAACATTTCAATTGAGTTTGCGTGCGTTGATGAGATATGCTTCATTCGTTTCACCGCTTCTTCTTCGTCGGCGTCGACGGCGAGCGACCAAACGACGCCGTGCGAACTGTTTACAAAGGTATCCAACTTGGACGCCGCGACGCACATCGGCGCTTTCGAAAAGTATTCTCTGGTAGCTTTCGAAGACGCGATGCCTAAACTGATGCATCGTCGCGCTGCGGCTGATCCAGGTGCGAAGTAAGAGGACGCGTTGTCTTCTTCTTCTATTTTGAGGACGCCTTTTGCAGAAAAATACGCCGCCAGGGAAGCGATGCACCCAGAATTCAAAATCATGCCGTCGGCGGCGTTCGCGTCGCTCGTTGTGAACACGTACGATAACAACAGCGCACACGCGTTCAACGCGGTGTCTTCTTCGTCGACATTTGTCATGCTGTCGTTGCCTTTTTTATCCTTCTCCGTACCGGCAAAACTCCAGAATCGAGTGGCAATAACCAAAAGCGAATCCGCGACGAGCGGCGCGAACGCTCTTCTCGCGTTCGATAAATTACTCGAAGAAGAAGATGCGCTCTTCTCAAGTTGTCCGAAAACTGAAAAGTTCACCCCGAGCGCGTTTTTCTCCGCAAATCGAACCGCCAAGTGCGCTAAAAGTGCCATCGAGTCTAACTCATCCTCTTTCGCGCCGTCGTCGCCGTTCATTTTCTTCTCCAAAGCGGATCGTTTCGCGTATTCGCCGAATCGCAACGATTTCAAAATTCGTTTCAAACACTCGTTCGCGACGATATCGTTCGGACTCACGAGAAATCTCGAGCGCAGACAGTTCATCGCAGCTGAACGCATCTCACGATAAAACAGAATCTCATCTCCTCCGCTATTCTTTCTATCACTACTTTGTATTTTCTCGGAGATGTTCTCGAACAGTTTTGTGAGCGTTTCGGTTGTTTTTCTAGAAACGTACGGCGCGGAGCCGTCGGAAACTCTCGAGTAGTCGTCCGCGCCAATCAACGCCGGCGTCAACTTCCGTAAAAGAAACTGCACTTTTTCAATCCTCGTGAACGTCCTGACATGCCTTCGTTGCGTCTCCATCTCTCCGTTGCTCGTGGTATTCAACCCGTTCATTTCCAGAGGGAGCCAATTCGCCGCGTCGTCGTCGTCGTCCGTCGAGTCGTCATCCTTCGCCGCGACGCCCCCATTTTTAGACTCACTCGAGTTCTTTTCTATAGCCGTCGTCGCTTTCTCGACGCCACTCTCCTCTGCAAACGCCACGACATCCTCCAACCCGGGTTCATCCATCTCCGCTTCTTCCTCCTCGCTGAAATCCACCTCCCCTAAAATCGCCTCCGCTTCCCTCGCCGCCGTCTCGTCGTCTCCCATCATTCGCAAAGGAAACTCCGCAAAAACTTGAATCGCTAGCTTTCTGTGCGCGTCTTTACTCCCAACCCCATCAACGGTGCTGTTCGTATTGCTGTTCGCATCATCTGCTTTCGTCGCCCCGAGCGCGATATTCTCGAGCACTTTCGAGTCAAATCTCAAATCTGTTCCATCTTTATCGAGCGTTTCGCTCAACCGTTCCAGTTCTTTCCTCGTCACTTGCGGGTAATCGAATCGCATTTTTCTCGCGCACTTCTTTGCTCTCGTCTTTGAATCGTTGTCGTTCTCCTCCTCCTCCTCCTCGTTTCTTTTCTTGGACATCTCCATCGCCTTTATGAGATTCGACACGAACTCCGCTCGACTCATCACGTCTCGTTCTTCTTCTTCTTCTTTACCTTCCTCTCCTCCTTTTCCTCCTTCAGAGAAGGACGACGCCGTCATGTTAAAGTCGTTTTGGTACAGGTTTTGGTGGTACACACGCGGAGAGAGAGAGAGAAAGAGAGACGTTTTGTCGTGAATACACCCGCGCAGAAGTGTGACGAATGCCTCACTTTTCTCCTCGAGAAAACACTTCACACGAGCACTTTATAAAGAATGGCGAACAACGAGACGTTGTACCAGTCGATCGAACCCGAAGTGAAAGAAATCTCGCTTCTCGCGAAAGGATCCTCTTCTCCTCTCGGCGGTTTTTTTGGAGCAGCGAGTGTAAACGCGCAACCGGAAATACGCGAGTGCGGGGAAACCGTGTTTTCTCAAATCCGCGCGGTGGCGAGACACACGAGCGAACGGGAATGGTTCGAAAAGAATGAGGTACCGACACGACCACAACTTTGATGACGATGATGTCGAAGCTTTTCTATTTTCGTTTCCGTCGCGCTCGATCTCTTCTTTTTATCAGTACGAACGCTGCGAAACGCGCTCCGATGTGATTGGATTAATGGATTCGAGAGAGAAGGAGAAGCGCTTTGTGCTTGCTGCTGCTTGGGCGAACGAGAGACGCTCTCGGGAGGACGCTCTCGAAAAACAAAACTGACCTTATATAATATATCTTATTGATCTCTTGTAACACCACCTTTATATACAGGACGCGTTACATTTATTCCTCTTGGCGATTACGAACGAGGAGTCCTCGGAGATGTGCGCGCGCGGTTTATCCGGCGTAACGAAACTGGCAAGAGCGGAGTGCGTGCATAAGAATCGATTGGCGGAGTGCTTGCAAAAAGCGTCGCAAGTGCCGGAGACGTTTTTGGTGGAACATACCAATACCACCGCGTTTACGTGGGTGGAACAGTTGGAGTGCTTGGCGGCGGTGATGGAGAGCGGGAAGAACGTGCCGAGAGTGAGCGAGGCGAGCGTTTCGATCGCGCTGGGCGCGTGCGCGAGGGGGATGTATTTGGCGAAGAAGAGCGCGACGGCGAAAGAGAGCGGAATGGTGGTCAGTCAGGCGATTTCGAGCGCGAGGAGAATATTAGAGGTTGTTTTCGTTGAGGCGAAAGAGAAGGAGAATAAAGAAGCCGTGCGGGTCGCCGAGAAAGCGTTTGAGGATTTAGTGACCATGAGTCGAAGCGAAGAGGACGGTTGTTTATCGGGTGCCATCGATTGCGAGTATAAACGCGTGCAAGAGTCCACGGTGGCGACTATTGCGAGCTTAGAGTTGTGCAACGCGTTGGTAGAGTCTCATTTCGATCTCTTCCAAAAGAACCAAACGTTGATGAAAACGTTGAAAGAACGCTTCTGCCCAATCGTCGAGGCGACGTTGGAAAAGAAATTTTTCTGCGCGGCGGAGACGACAGATTTCGCTCAAAGACGCGTCGTTTTGCGAACTTTAGAGATTATTGTGAAAATAGGTCGAGGCAACGGATTCGAGGCGTTCATAAAGACATCTTTAGCTCGATTAATGTCTTCTTTAGAAAGCGAAATGCCGGCTTGGTTGCGAGCGTCCTCGTTGGAAGTCTTGAGATTTTTCTGCTCCGATGACGATATCTGCTCGTTCTTACACGACGCGTACTGCGACCCGACAAAAATGGACGACGCAAACGCCGAGACTCCGTTAGCGAGCATTTGCTTGATTCAAGCGAGAACAGTACAATCTGGTTTATCCGCGAGTAATTCGGAGCCGACGATGAGTTCTTCGTCGAAACCCCATGGCGCGGTGTACGACGCCGTTCAGAAAGAATTCGAGAAGAAGATGCAAAAGTTATCCATCTCGACCAAAAAGAAGACGAAAAAGGACGCAGAAGATAATCTTGATGACGGAGGAGAAGATCACGACGAAATCGCAGACCTCGAAAACACGGAAGCTTACATTACCAGAGCAGTAACGATCGCCATCGAAGGTTTGTTAAACGCAGCGCAAACGATCGAACGCGTCATGTACTCGAACGAATCGCCGAAACAGTTTCAAACCGCCAAGAAAATGCTAGACGCGGTTTGGGAAACCTTAGCCTCTACGTTTTCGTTAACTCTCGACTTAGCCGAAAACGACGACACGTGCTTATACATATTGGAAGCATATCAAAACGCCGGCCGAGCGTCGGTGAAATGCAAACACAAACTCGCGAGAGAGGCGTTTTTAGGCACGTTGTGTCACTTTGCTTTGCAAATGCCCAAAAAGCAATTCGACGATAACGGAAATATCGTTCCAAAGCTGTCCGTAAAGAATGCGTTGAGTTTAAGAGCTATATTCAACATCGTAGACGCGTCTAACGGGCACTTGGAAGACTCTTGGTTTATGGTATTAGAAACCATCGCGTCTCTCGAACGCACGTTAGGGGTTGCGGAGAAGACTATGAAATCGAGAGTGCGAGAGTACGTCCCAGATGGATTGAAACCATCTAACTGGACAAACACTGAATACGAATACAAAGAAGAATTCTACGTCTTTTCGGAAGCCGCGCAAGATATGTTCAACGCCATGAATGCGTACGACGACGACGATTTGATGCACGTGGTGGATGCCTTGATCAAGGCAAACATTCGGGAATTGCGAGAGGCTCGGGCCTTGGCGGAGAAACAAGCTTTATCTTCTGCGAAGAAGAAAGCTTTAGCAGAACAGAATAACGCGAGAAGTAACGGAGTAAAGAAACCAATGACATCCATTCGCTTGCGCAGCTTGGAGCGTTTACGCGCGGTGATGGAAGTCAACGCGTCGAGAAGGTTTGCCTTGTTTTGGGACGCGTGCGCGAAACATTTTCTTAAAACCATATTGGAGGAAACAGGGAATCCTCGCGAGCAAGCGCACGAAATTTACGAAAAAATTGCCATCAACGTTCTCGAAACCGATTTAGATCTCGACGAGAAGAATGTGGCATATGCCAAATCGGTCGGATTTGAAACCGTCGAGTGTTGTGTGGCGACGTTCGTTAGGACGATGTACGACGAAGCCGTGGATTATCGAGGGAAGCAATTGTCATTGTCGCTCGCAAACGCGCTCGCGAGTAAGCGCGCGAACAGACTGAAAACTTCCTGGCCTATTATTTTAAGCACGCTCGCGAAATTAGCCGAGAACGAAGGTGACGCCGATTTAACGATTGAATCCTTCGTCACGGTGAAAGTGATCGAAAAAGAGTGCTTGCCGCACATCGACAGAGCATATTACGGAGAGGTGTCGGAATGCTTCTCGAGCTACGCGCACCAAAGGAACGAAATCAACGTCGCACTGTCTGCGGTGCAGTCTTTGTCGACCGTCGCTGATTATTTCAGTGATGTCTGCCACCGCCCAGAAGGTGCGACAGATGTGCAGTCGTGGGCGTCTAAAAAAATGACCCCCACGAGAAATGGCGTCAAATTGAACTTAGTCACAAAAAATGGTCTCGCGGACTTTTCAATCTCACCCGTCATTTCCCATTTATGCGAACGATTCGACGATAGTCGAGTAGAAGTGAGAGATTTAGCCGTGCAAACTTTCGCGACGTTGTTCGTTTCAAGAGCTTCGTTGTTGAGTAAGAACGAATTGAAAGAGTGCGCGCAAAAGGTTGTGTACCCGACCCTCGACAAATGCCGGAAGATTGCAAAAGCGGCGTCTATAGAGGACCCGGACGGACTGAAAATCGAATGGGATTTCTCTTTAGTGAACATGCACGCCTCTTTGTTCGGAAACGTGTTGCGAAACACGTTACCGTTGCTCGTTACCGTGGAAAACTTTGACAAAAACTTTGACGAGATGTGTTCGTTCTTTGTCGATTCGGTCCTGTCCGATTGCGAAGAACTCGGAAGTGCGGCTTTGGATAATTTTTTGTCAGTTTTGTTAGAGCAAGACGAATCGACTACGAAAGGTATGCCGAGACCGCTGTGGAAGAAAGCGATGAAAGCGCTGCACGTGGCGACGGAGAAAGCCACGTTGCCGCCATCGGTATCTCCGCAAAACACGCGCGTCGGAATCGCCACTTTCTTCGGTTCTTTGTACGATGGTAAGTCGGATTCGTTCGACGACGCCGATTGTCGAAGCGCTATTCTTGCGTTACAACAGTTGATTAATTCTCCGTGCGTTGCCGAGGACGCGCAGCCAGTCGACGGTGCTCAATGGGACGCGCAGAAACGCGCGCTCAAATCCATGCGGTACATGTGCGCCAAATCGAAAGAAGGTAAAACTCGAACGTTAGTGTGCGTGGAAACGTTCAACGCTTTATTGAAAACTTCCATGGGCTATGGTGAGCGCCAGTCGACGCAAACACCCGCGGATTTGGCATTTGCCAAAGCTGGAATGGAAGCTTTCTATGAAATGTACGATACGGTTGCGAACGACGAAACGAGAGCGGAGACGTACGGCTTCGCGATGACAGCAATCGCAAAGCTCGCGCGACGATGGAACGCGACGCTAACGCAAAGGGCCAACGTAGAAGACGAAGAATACGATGATGCGGAATATATCGAGCAATTGAAAAACTGGAACGCGGTGTTGATGCAAAAAACTGCGTTGCAAGCGCTCGTGGTGGTTTCGAGAAGAGGCGTCGCGTCGTTGAATTCACCGGCGGTTTCCTCGAACAACGGCATATCCGCGAAAGCGGCGGCAAAATCAGATTGGTCGGCAACCGCGGATGCGTTTGAGACTGTTTTGGGACAAAATGTTGAAATTATGAGCTCTAACGACGATAACGACGACGACAAAGAAGCGATGTTGGATGAAGAAGACGATGGAGAAGAAGGACAACAGAACGAGGACGACGAGAGTGTCTCTCGCAGGGCTAAAAAAGCGAAAACGTTCTCGGACCTCACGATTGCGTCTGTCATGTCGCTCGGTGAAGTTGTTCTCAGATACTCTGTCATTGCTGAAGACGAATGCGTTCTTCGCTTCTTGCGTTCGTTGGCGCGCGGATGCGCGGCGCCTCGCATCGACGTCGCTTTAGAAAGTTATGCGCAATTGTGCGATGTGACGCGTTTCGCTTCATACAAAGATGAGAAAAAGAGGAGCGAAGCTGCGTTTACGCATCGCGCTCGAGTGGCAAACTTTGCCTTTCCGAGACTTGTCGCGTGCACGAAAAACTTCCTCGACGAACACGCCAACGCGCCTTTGGATACGTGGACGTACGATACCACTCGCGACGCTTTGGAAATGTGCTCGACGTTAGCCGTGTCTAAAGACGTCGCTCATTCGCAAAATGAAGTGTTGAACGGCATGCTCGAAAAGGCGAGAGAGAGTAAGAGCGGCGGCGAGGGTAAAGACGAAGAGCTCGTCTTGGGTGTTTTCGCCTACGAGGCTTTGTCCAAAGCGGCGGCGGCTTCCGCGGTGGAGGATATTAAAAAACTAGCTATGTTTGCGTTACTTGGCGCTGGGAAATACTTGGGTCTTTTGTCATAAACCTCTAATATAATATTCTAACAGACAAAAACTTTCTTGATTGATTTTACACGCACAACAATTATTCTCTCTTGTTCAAAAGCGACTTGGCGTTTGCTTCCGCGTCGGTCAAATCGGTCGATTGATACTTCGCCAACAACTCTCGCTTTTTCTTGGCGATCACCAGCGCTTCTATGTCCGAATCCTCCGGAAGCGGCACGTACGCCTTCGGCGGCTCTTCTACGTCTACGTTTTTACCATTATTACTCGTTGTTGTCGTCGTCGTCGCTCGAACTTCTCTTCTACCACTACCATCAACCAACGCCGCTCCAGTCTCTTTATCCACCTCTACTCCCATATCCGCCGCTTTCAACAGCTGCATCGCCTTCCAATTCTCCGCCGCTTCTCTCTTCAACGCAATCTCCGCCTCTCTTTCCTTCTTCAAAAAATCCCCGTCCTCCTCGTCGTCGTTAAACCCAAAATACTTCGCGTCCGCTCTCCTCAACATCTCCGTCTTCGTCCGTTTCTTCCTCCTCGCTTTCCCTTCCTCGTCGTCCTCTTCTTTCTTCTCAAACAACTCCTTCACCCCGGGTAAATTCTTCGCCGCGCCGAAATACTTGTAGTGCCTCGCCGCGCCTTCCAACTTCTCGTACCCTTTCGGCTTCACCGTCACCCCCCCTTCCTCGATCCCGCCGCCTCGAACGATATAATTCGGCCCGCCTAACTCTTTAATCCGCATTTCCCACTGCCATTTTTCTTTGAGAAGTTTGTTAATCTCGTCGTTTAAATCCCGCAAACGGTGTTCCCCTAAGCCTTCGTTTTGGATTTCCATCACTTTGCGTCCAACTTCCCTTAAAATCTGCGAGCGGAATTTATCCGCCTGGGAGACGTCGTCGCATTTTGCCGTGTGGTTCGGTCTTTTGCCGGATCTGTCCATGCCGGAGAGGAGTTCTTGCTTTCCGGAGACCCATTTGTTGAACATGCCCTGTTGTTGTGTTCGTGTTTATATCACGTTTATGTCGTTGAAAGAGAGAGAAAGAGAGAATTATACGAACGCGTCAGAGAGATGTAAACGACGATTCAAACGCAGACGACGAGAGGAGCGAACGCTCCAAAAACAGGAAGAACAAAGAGTAAACAACATTTGATGATGGTAAAAAGACGCACGTTCGCTTTCTCTTGGTTTCTCGCCATGGTGAACGACTGTTGGATCTGTTTCGCGCGGGTGAATTTGTGGCGGCTTTTCGGGAGAAAATCTTCACTTTTTGCACCATTTTGACGCGCGCGGAATAGAGGAAACAACACAACAACGAGACAATAAAACAATCGATGGTGCTCTTGAGAATCCGCACTCGGGACGGTACCGAACGTCTCGAGTGCGCGGACGGCGCAGGAGGAGGAGAAAACGACGTCGTTAAAACAATCTCGGACGTCCAAGATTTAATCTCGAAGCAACCGTGGGGCGTTCCCGTGGAGAATCAATCGTTGAGTTTAGACCCAAGTTTATTGCTCCGCACTTCCTCAGAAAACGCAGACGAGACGAAAACGAAGACGAAGAAAGAAGTGGTGGTATTAAGTCCTCGAAAAACGTTGAAATCGTTACAACTGAAGCACGGGGATATCGTCTACATGACGTATCCAGATTCGATCGAAAGAGAGGTGACGAAAATGCGAGTCAACGTGGAGACGAAACCGTTCGGGGCGAAACGGACGATCGAGGAGATGATTTCGAAACAAGTTCGAATTGGGAGGCAAGAGAGAGGGAACGTGGCGTCGGTGTCTTTTTGCGGACACGCGGCGAACATGTTTCAGAGTTACGTGAATAATACGCTCGGATTTAAACAAAGTCGGTTCGGGTGGTTGTACGGGACGAAGACGAAGAGGAAGAAGGAGAAGACGGAGGAGGAGAAAGAGAAAGAGAAGAGTAAAGATGCGAGCAGCAAGAAGAAGGAAAAAGATGAAGAAGAAGGAAAAGAAGACGAGATGATCACGGAGTTATTTGCGGACGTGATTTACGAGCCGAATCAAAACGGGAACGCGTACGTGGCGCACGTGGACGAGGAGGACGAGGAGAGCCAAACGGCGGAAGCGATCGCCAACGCCATGGGATACGAAAGAATCGGGTGCGTGTTTAGTCAAAGCGACGTGGATCGAGGCGACGAGTCGGTATCCGCGATGAGCGCGCACGAGGTGACCTTGTGCGCAAAATTACAAGCGAAATACGGGAAAGAATTCGTGACGGTTATCGTCGTGCAATTCGAAGACGAAGACGAGGAGATGCAAGTGACGTTCGAGGCGTTTCAAGTGTCCGACCAGTGCGTGAAGTTGTACGAGGACGGCTTTTTCGAGTTGGACGAAAAGACGGGCGTGGCAAAACTTCCAGCCTCGTCGTCTGCTGGTATCACAAAAGAAGAAATAGAAGAAGAAGAAGAAGGGTCGTCGTTTAGCAATTGGGGCAGTCACACGAAGCTCGTCAAACCGGTCATGGTCGAGCGCAAAGACGTGACCGAGGTGGACAACGATTTCTGGATCGTCGCGGTACCGATCAAAGACCACACCGGAACTGCGCAATCTGGATTCCCAATCGAAAATAGACTCCATCCTCCTCAAACCGCGGACGATATCCGCTCCGCGATTCAATCTCGTTCCGCCACGTGTTCGTCCTACGCCGAAAAGTTGAGAGATTTTCATTTGCTCTTGTTCTTATCCAAACAAATGGATAAGAACGACGTGCTGGCCATCGCGGAGAGCACGAACGATTACATCGACGGTGGGGACGTGAGCGAAGGGTACAAGGTTCTGATCGACGCCATAGCCGGTATCGCTTAAATCTTCTCGTTTTACTTTTTTTAGCGGAATACTATTTTGAATTGTGTGCACTCTGTTTTGCGTGGTAAAAATTGTGTATTTTTCTCTTCTTTTCTCGAAAACGCATTTTTTTCAATCTCGAGAAAAAGAATAATATCTTTATTATTATATAAAAGTAGTGTTGCGACGACGAACGAGTGTTTACTAAATGCCGCAAGCTCTCCCTCCGCAAGACGACCCAGATTTGGTCGCCCCGACGTACGTCCCACACGTCCCACTCCAACCGCTCACGAGCGAGAACGAGAAAAATCCAGATTTGGCATCCTACCCTGTCAACGAAAATGCGTTCAAAAACGATCCGTTTTTCCACGCGCACAAATCTATGTTCCCGGACGGAGAGACGATGCCTATTCGGGTGAAAGTATCCACCGCGTGGCACAACTTACCGTCTCGAGAGAAGTTACAATCGAAAGGCCACGTGGTGCACGTTCCGAAAAACGGGAACATCACCATCCGAAAGTTCAAAGAACAACTCTCGGAATTAGACGGTTTCCCAGACGCGACGAACATGCAACTCCTCTGGTTCGCCAAAGTCCTCGGTCGAAAATACGACTACGACGACCTCCCTCGAGGCAAATCAACCGACCAGCTCAACGAATACATCCCAGACGAACACAAGCTCACTTTGAACGATTACAACGTCATCCCGTGGCTCCTTAAATTCCCGGATTGGGAAATCGTCGCCACCGTCCTCGACCGTGCGCCCGTCGACCGCTACGAAGCCATCCACCGCGCCGTCGCCGAACAAAAAGGCGTCAAAGATATCGATAAGCACATACGAAAGTTGAAAAAAACCGAAAAGTGGACGACGTTTTTGGAAACCGACGTGGAACAAACGAGGAAAAATCGTGAAAGTCGTTTAGGGCCCGGGGCTTAAGACATCGTCGTCGTCGTCGTCGAGAACGCTTTTACCTTTCGAAGAGGCAGAGGTGAGAGCGCGAAAGGTGGTCAAAGACCAGAAAAGAAAGAGAAGCCCAAACTTTCTAAAAATTTAATTGTCCGAAAAGTCGTTTTTGAATACCATATTTATAAAATCTTCATTTCCCAAGTTGTGTATCTCTCTGTTCTCTCTCTTGTGCTGCTGTTTTGTCTGCGGTCGTCGCGTATCAACGGACGAAGAAATAAGAGATTCGCGTGTCGGTCTTTCTCGTCGCGAAGGATCCAGGAGGTTTTCTCTCTTTTGTTCGTATCAAATCTAAAGTCCAAATTTGTAATCCCGAGAGTCTTGGGAAGAAAAATTGACTTTTTGAATTGAAAAGATGTCGAACCCGTTCGATATTCCGACGCCGCCGAAAAAACGAACGCCGAACCCGTCTCGAGACGATTACGAGGGGATGTTTCCATCCTCGTCTTCGGCGTTACGCGGGGATGGTTCTGCTGAGAATAATACCAATGTTGCCGCGCGAATGTACGCGGACGAGGAGGAGGAAGATTCCTCCCCGTGGGGGACGAATACGAGGTACACGCAAAGCGCGGATTACCATCGGTCGATTGATACGGAGGTGAGGTCCTCTGGCGGTGGCCAGACTGGTGGTGGGATGATGATGACACAGTCTGGCGGATATTTTGGGAGAGGCGATTACGAGGAAGAGGAAGAAGAGTTGGAGGATGAAGAGGACGGGACGCAAGGGATGAATACGCAGAGGAGTTCGTATAATTCGGCGATGCAGACGCAGTCGACGACGGCAGGTGGCAGTGGTGGTGGTCACATGGTGCGGTCGTCTCTGCAGAGTGGTGGGAGTATGACTCCACCGCAGGCGACGAGTCCGAATCCTAACAATCCGGGACGAACGTCGACGAGCTCGTTGAGAACGTCGGTCTCCGCGGAGAGTTATAAATCGTTCGGGAATAGGTTGAGGAACGTGATCAAGCAGTCACAAGAGCAAGGAAGTCGCGTGAAGGCGAGGAACGACGCGAGAGCGGAAGAACTGGCGATGAATCGAAGGTATAAGGGCGGTCAGCAGTTGTTGGTGGAGAATCAAAGGCAAGAGGTGACGATGGCGTCCTCGTACGGGACGTTAGATCAACATCAGTCGAGGTCGTTGGACGTTTCGAGAGACTCGAGAGATGAGCGAGGTGGAGCTGGTGGAGTTCCACCGGGTAGCGCGCAGAAAAAGCTCGGATTCTTTGCGCGCAGACGCGGCGCGAGTTCGGAATCCGTCGATCAACAACCGCAGCAACAACAACCTCCTCAAACGGAAGGAGATATAAAATCGAAGAAATCTTTGAAACACAAGATGAAAAGTTTACAGCGACGTACGGGGCAAATGGTCCTCGAAACCGTTCGCGTCGTCGATAAGCCGAAAGACGACGATTTCAACAACCTGTGGAGACGAGTTCAGAAATCTGATAAAGTTTTGCAGCAACTCGGCAAAGAGTCCGCGAAATTTTTAGCCGCTTTGAAAGAAGTTTCCCTCCACTCGAAAGAAATCTCGACGTTACTCTTACAGTTCGCCGAAGGTGACGAGAGCGAGGACCCACGGAATCACGCGAACGCCGCTCGCACCCAAGGAGGATATGAAGACGTCGAGTTTCGAAAACAGAAAGATTTAGTCACGGAGAAAGCGACCAAGTTATTAGACGTGACGCGATCGATAGACGACCGAATCATCCCAATGTGCGCGGATGCAATGCAAAACTCGTTTGGTACCATTCGCGATAAACGATTGGAACAGTTTCCTGCGTATCAACCGTGCGTGGATAAGCGCACGGCGTACATGCGCGACATGGATGCCTACGAACGCCGTTTGGAAACGGCTCAAAACGCGAAGAAAAAAGACATGGAATACATCGACAAATCGAAACGTAAAGCTGAACTCTCGCAGAACCGTTTCCAGACATTCTCTTCGCGATTGGTGGAAGATTTGGTCCTCTTTGACGGCAGTCGTTTCGAAACGTGCGGCGAGTTGGTCGACACGTTTGCCGAGAGCTTGAATTTCACAGTTGATCGAGAACAAGACGTTTTAAGGCTCGTCGGAGGGAGCGATAAGTGATAAAACAAAACACAAATAGTTTCGGGCTAATTTTTTACTCTTTCGCGCATGTATAACAACATCACACATCCTCTTTCACTACACGCATTCATTCCTTTACTTAACTCTCCTCCTTCTTTCCCTCCTCTCCTTCGCTTCGAGGAGGCCTGTTCTTCAACTTCAACCCAGGACTTAACTTCTCGATCAAATCGTACGCCTGGTTAATAACGTCCGCTTCGCTCTGTGCCATCGACAACACGTCCCCGACCGCTTCTTTCATCGCTTTATCTCGCTCTCGCGGGTCTTTGATGTCGTCGTCGTCGGACGGATACCCTTCCTCCGCGAACTCTTTCATAGATTCCGACATGTTCTCCTTGTCCCCGTACCCCAACGCTTTGGCGTCGTCTTCCTCGATCGTCGCTCTTCTTACTACTAACACCCCCGTTGTTTTTCGTCGGCTACACCCTCCTCCTAAATGTCGAACGAATTTAACGGAAGAAGAAGAAGAAGAAGAAGAAGAAGAAGAAGAAGAAGAAGAAGAAGAAGTCTGAATCGTCATCCTCGCCGCGGTGGTAGTTGTCCTCCCCGAAGGGGTGGTGAGAGTGACAAAAAAAGGTTGCGCGAACACCATCAAGTTCGTTTCCCGATGACTTACTTGTGTGGATAATTTTGAGTATTTGGTTTCTTTTAATATGAATGCGCGTGTGCTCCTCCTGTTTGTATTTCTTCTCATTTTATCAGTTTTACATGTCTAAGCGATAGTTGTTGTTGTTATTGTGGTGATAGTAGTAGTATGTCGCGTGGTGCATCTCTCTCCGCGTGACTTGAAGACGCCGCCCGCGTACAAATTTATACGCTCGTTCGCAAAAGTCGTCTCGGTTTTTGGCGCGTCGTTTCAAGTCTCGTTTTCCTTTTCTCCGTTTCTTTCTCTCCTTAATCCCTTTATTGTGTGCCCTTTCAAATGACCTTGGTAAACCGAACGCCGTTGATAATACCACCCATCATCGCCTTCCTCACGTTGGACTTGAAATTCGACGTCGATTGCATCAAATCTTTCGCCGCTTCGCTATTTAACGGGTCGCTGGCGTTTGGATCGATGAACAGAAACAGCAAACCAAAAATAACGCTCGTGACCGTTTGTACCGGACTCCAATCTTCGCGCAAAACGTTCAAGCAAATGTTCCCTTTCGTGTCCAAGTTCGGATGGTACACTATTTGGTCGCACAACACTTTCGGCGGTTCGTGCGGGTACGAGTCTGGTATTTTAAACGTAAACGTAAACCTGCCGCCTTGCCAATAGTTTTCGCTCGGTTTGATTTCAATCTGGAAGTACATCAAGTCGTTCTTGCCGTTCGGGAACTTAATCGACATCCCTTTTTCCAACTTCAACTCGGCTAAATCTATTTTATATAATGAAAAGAGAAACGTGTCAGTGTATTGTTATTACACGCGATATGCGCGCCGAGAAAAAGAGAAGAGCGTCATCGAAGCGAGACAACACGAGTGATGATTTCATACCTTTGGCTAACCGAATCTCCCCGGCACTTTTCTGCGGCCCTTCCTGCCCGCTCGCTTTCACCGCCGCGGCGGCGCGCTTCTCCGCATCCTCCGCTTGCTTTTTCTGCGTGTTTTTGTGTGCGCATATGGAAGAAAACGAGAGACAGGTCAGCGCAACCACACCGAGAGACTTCATCTTGAAACAACACGTAAAGAGCGATGAAAAGACGATGAGATGATGTTTTTCATCGCGCGACGAAGAAAAAAAAGTCGAGAAAACGAATACTATTAAAACGAGGGAAGAAAAGAGTCTTCTCGGTACCTTTGCGGCGACGAGTTTTATCATCTCTCTTACGCTCTCTTTCTCTGTCGCGTCTGCTCGTCTGCGCTCCTCTCTCTCTCTCTCTCTCTCTCTCTCTGTCTGTTATTCTTTCGTGCTTCTAAAAATCTTTCTTTTTTTTTTTGTGAGGAGCAGTTTCGGTTGTTTTTTGTGGGCTGCTTTTTTGGTTTCTTTTTCGGCTGTTTTTTTAGTGTGATTTTTTGTTCGAGAACAGAGAAAGAAAAGAAGTTTTGGATAGGACATGTACACACATCACAAAATACTTTTGTCTCCCCCCATCGTTTATTTATTCACAGAACACACCGCTCTGCTATGTACGCCTCATCATCATCAGCGACGACACGCGCGCCTTCTCCTCAAAAGTCTTCTTTGAGGAGCGCGAAAAGCACTGGGAGGAGGAAATCTTCCTCCGCTTCTTTCTCTTCCTCATTCAAGAAGAAAGTCAATCGAAGTTGTGTGAAAGTGATGGCGAACAACAATAACAACAACAACGAGTCGCGATACGGCGCGTGCTGGCCAGGAACCGCGACGCCGACGCCGGAAGAGTTAGCGTTTGAGTTAGGGAACGGGAACGTGAAGAAGATTTCTTTGCTCGGGTCGACCGGGTCGATTGGGACGCAAACGCTGGACATTGTGGAGGAACACCCGGATAAATTCGAGTGCGTGGCGTTCGCGTGCGGGAGGAACATCGAGTTAGCGGCGAAGCAGATCGAGAAGTTTCAACCGCAAATGGTTTCGGTGCAAGATGGGAAAGATATCGAGAAATTGAAAGAGACTTTGAAAGCGAGCGGGTATAACGGACCGATGCCGGAGTTGGTGTACGGGAACGACGGGATGTGCGCGGTGGCGGCGCACGAGAATTGCGAAGCGGTCGTGACTGGGATTGTCGGGTGCGCTGGGTTGCCGCCGACTGTGGCCGCGATAAACGCAAAGAAAAACATTTGCTTGGCGAATAAGGAGACTTTAATCGCCGGTGGTCCGGCGATTGTGCCGCTGGCGGTGAAGAATGGCGTAAAAATTTTACCCGCGGATTCCGAACACTCCGCGTTGTTTCAATGCATGCAAGGATTACCGCCGGGAGCGTTACGCAGAATCATCTTAACCGCCTCTGGTGGGGCGTTCAGAGACGTCGACCTCGCGGAAATGCAACGCATGGCCGAACAAGAGCCGGAAAAGTTACACGCGAAAGCGACCACGCACCCGAACTGGGACATGGGCGCGAAAATCACCTGCGACTCCGCGACGTTGATGAACAAAGCCTTGGAAGTCATCGAAGCGCACTACCTCTACGGTACCTCCTACGATAACATCGACGTCGTCATCCACCCGCAATCCATCATCCACTCCATGGTCGAAACCGCGGACTCCTCTGTCTTGGCCCAATTAGGCTGGCCGGACATGCGTCTCCCTATCCTTTACACCATGTCCTGGCCGCAACGCGTCAACTGCTCCGAACAAACCTGGCCGCGATTAGATTTCGTCAAAATGGGCGACTTAACCTTCAAAGAACCAGACACGAAAAAGTACCCGAGCTTAACCATGGGCTACGCCGCCGGTCGATTCGGTGGAACCATGACTGGCGTCTTCTCCGCCGCCAACGAACAAGCCGTCGCCATGTTTCTCGAAAAGAAAATCGGCTACTTTGACATTTACAAAACCATCGACATGGCCATGGAAGCGCACAAGAACGATTTGATTTTAGATCCATCTTTGGACGATATCGTGGCGTGCGATTTGTGGGCGAGGCAAAACGTGTTGGATAACGTCACTGCTGGGAAGTTGACCGCGAAAGTGCCGGCGTGAGGAGAGAGAGAGAGATGGAGAGAGAGAGAGAGAGAGCATTTTTATTCCAGCATTTACAATTAAATTTCCAACCATATCCACACTAAATTCCCTGCGCATTACCTAACTTTCGGAAAACGAACGATGTTGTCGTTCGAGACCGTACCTTCTTTTCGCGCCGTCCTCCCGTCGTCCTCGCGCTCCTCCTCCTCTTCCTCTTCCTTCTCATTCTGCGGCGGAGCAAGTCGTCTTCGTCGCCATCATCATCAAAACGACATCATCACGCGACGTCGTAAGAACCTTCTTGTTAGCGTCAAAGCGTCGTCGTCGTCTTCGGAAGAAGAAGAACAAGAAGAAGGAGAAGAAGGAGAAGAACGCGACGATCCTTCTTTAGAGAAAGAGTTCGAAGAGCGACGGAAACAATCGAACCGAGACTCCGCCGTGGATTGGATTTCCACCTGGAAAACGAATCAAAACGACCCGGAGTTTTTGGCAAAACAAGACATCGAACGACAGGAGAGAAGAGATAAAATTTTAGAAACAGCGCGAAGTTTCGAGTACGTGTTCGTGCACGATTTCATAAGTGGGTCGAAACCAAACGATGCATTCGCGCACATGTTTTTGAAGGACGAGTTGGGAAAGTTACAAATCGATGTTTTCGCTCCCGATTTGAGCGGCGTAGAGTCGATTTCTGAAGGCGTGGAGGTGTTGGCGAAAGCGATTGAAGAGAGACAAACGGAGCGCAACGACGGGAGGGAGAAGAGGCCGCTGAGATTGATCGGGACGAGTGTAGGAGCTTTGTGCTGCGTTCTGTACGCTTCAAAGTGCGATAAGGAAACGTTTGAGGGTACCAATAGTAACGCGAATGGGAGTGAGGTGGATAAGCTTTTCCTCCTGGGACCATGCTTTAACGTCGAAAAATGCTTGTTTAATTATCGGGCGACGTTTAACGTTACTTTTACCGATTCGTTTATCGAAGACGCGAAGAAGATTGACAAATTTCCGTTCGTTACGTGCCCGACGTATATCGTGAGTGGAGCGGACGATACGATTTCGAGTTTGGAAGACGCGGTGCACTGGACGAGGCAAGCGAGTACGCTTTTGAGAGCGACGAACGAAGGCGACGAGGACACGAAAAAGATGAACACGTCGTCGGCGAAGGCAAATAAAGGGAGAGAGGCAGGGGAGAGACGGTTGTTAGAAGTGTCTGGCGTGGGTCATCGCGTGGAAAGCGCGTTACCGCACGCGTTACCTCGGTTTAAAGAGTTTTTCAATTTGCCGAACGTATAGAATAGAAGGAAAATAATTCCAAAAATAGCAAAAGAGGGAGGGGGTTGACTTGGAAGAAAAAAAGGAAGAGTTTCTGATTCATCACATGGATAATGCATCAAAATGATGACGAAACCGATCGAGCGGATAATCCTCGCGTCTCATCCGGAACGACGAGTAGCAGCCGATGTTCCTCCACTATCAGCTCTTTGAGCGAGTATAGCAACACAACCGGGGAGAGTTTACAAGAGGCGAAGAAGCGCGCTTTGAAGGAGTTGGAGACCAGATTTTTACGATGCAAGCAACGCGCGAAAGTGACGCACGAACGTAAGAAAGCGCTCGCAGAAAATGCAAAGCGCATGCGAGAGACTGTTTTACGGCACGACATGCTCGTTCGCGAGCGCCAAAATCAGTACGGGCGCGCAGAGAAAGCCGAGCAGATTGAAAAAGAGAGCGCGGTTTCGCTGAGTAAGACTGCGGAGATGTGTTTACAGATATTGCGAAAGACAAAAGATCAAATGCGATTTTGCGAGCACAGAGCGAATAGATACGCGATCGCTAAGGACTATCTAGAGACGTTTTTGGCTGAACACGGAGAGAACAAGCACCATGAAGAAAAAGAAGATGATGAAGAAGATGGAGGACGAGAGACGAATACCACCCCTTGCGACGAATCGCCTTCACCTTCCTCTTCTTCTCTTGTTTCGATCAATCATCATCATCATTATCGTCATAACAGAATGAATTTCGAAGATATATACGATATCATCGTGAGATGCAATTCACTGAAAGCAATCAACGACACCTTAACGGCGAGACGATCTCAAGCTCGAGAAAATGTGCGATTAGAGGCTTCCGAACACGAATCCGCGCTTGCGATGTTTCGCGCGCTGCGTCTCGAACCAGAACAAAATAGCTTGCTTCAATTGCACTCTGAGCTTGAAAACGCGCGCATTCTGTCTTCTCTCGAGAGAGAAAAATCAAAGAAGAAACGCGACGAACAAATGCACGTATCGAAAATTAAATCCACCATCGCCAACCTCTACGAAAACGTCTGCGAGAAGAGCTCGGTCAATCGCTCAATCGAAACTACCGCGAACGAGAGATTAGACAACGACAAAACCGACTCAAAAAAACACCTCGAGGACGTCGCGTCACAACTGCGCCACATAGCACACTTCGCTCGCGATTTCAAACGCATACTCACAAATTCTTGAATCATTTAATAAATATATTTATGGTAGTCAAAGCAAAAACGCTCTGCGAATTCAAACATACTAACACCGCGCTTCGTAACGCTCTCCTACAAAAAATCTAACGCCTGTTACCACCGCTCTTCTGTTGCCGCCTCTCTCGTCTCTCCCGCATCCTCTTCTCGTGTTTGCTCTCCCGTTCCTCCGTCGAATCGTTCTTGTTATTCATCCTAAAATTCTTCACGTATGGCCCGACGTACCCCCACAACGCGTACGCGCCGTACGCAGGGACAAAATACGTCAAGTACCAAAACCTATCGCTCACGAACGAGCTCAACCACATGCTCGCGCACGTCACGTACACGCAGTCGTAATAATACTGCGTCAAACCAGGTTGCGATAAATCCATGCCAGGGTCGACCAGTTCTTTCGTGTGCGCATCGTACGTCGGTTTTGCGTGTTTCAGTAAACTCCGGTAGCAAAACAAACACGCGCACGACCAGAAGACGGTGTGGAATTTCCAAATCGGATGTTCGGATGATGATGATGATCTAAATTGCCACACGAATCGAACGAGCACGTGTTGCAGAAAAGAGACAGACACGAGTTTGTGGAGGAAAGAAATTCTCGCGCGGTTGCGCTGGAGGATTTTTTTCGCGCTGTCGCCTGCCATTTTGATTGAGATCGTGAGTCCTTTGCGCGTGTGAAGTTTTAATGGAGAATTCGCTTCACGATTGGAAAATTGCATCACAAAAAATATGGTACCGAATACAACTCTTTCGATGCGTTACGCGCCGCGTTTGCCGATTCAGCCGATTCAAACGAAGCGTTCTGCGACGACAACAGCTTCGAGGAGTGAGGAGCGATTGGTAGTTTTGAAGAAGAAGAGCATCATCAAAACTGCTCGTTTGGGTTCTTTTTCTTCTGTTGATGTTGATGGCACTGGACTCAACATTTACCTAATCCAACGCGCTTCGTCGGTCGTCGCGAGGAGTAATACTGCGATGGTTCTTTCGATGATGATTGCAGCAGCGGAGGAGGATAAGGATGAGGCAAAAGCGGAGAGCTCGGTGATTGTCGGCGCTGGCCCAACTGGTCTCGTCACCGCCATCATGCTCGCTCGCAGAGGTTGGAACGTGAGAGTCCTCGAAAAAAGAAACAAACCGGAAAAGGCGAACAACGCGGACGTTTGGGGGGATCCTCAGAGGAGTTATAACATCGGCTTATCCGCTCGAGGACAACTGGCGTTGCAGAAATACGATTTATTAGACGTGGCGACGGAGTATGCGAAGCGAGTCAAGGGAAGGTGCGACTTCGATAAAGACGGAAACCCGGTGGAGAAGTTGGTACAAAAGAAGTTTGACACGCAAGTCATTCAGAGAGATCGATTGGTGGCGGCGCTTTTGGAAGAGGTCGAGAGTAATTATGCGGACAGCGTAACGGTCGAGCACGGTGTCGCGGTGAATTCGTGCACGTTTTCGGAGAGTGGCGATAAAGCGACGTTGGAAATTTTCGAGTGTAAAGAAGACGGCGATTATTGCGACACGAAGGCGAAGGAGACGATCGAAACGTCGTTGGTTATTGGCGCGGAAGGAAACGCAGGGAAACGAGGGAGCGCGGTGATTCGAGCGATGGATGAGAGTAAAATGTGCAAGACTAAGATGGTAAAGTTGAAAGAAAGGATTGAATCTACGAGAGTGTATAAGATTATTCCTATTGAACTACCGGATGGGTTTCGGACCGATTTGAACTATTCCTCGAGAACCGGGAAAGGCGTCGCGATGGAGTGTTTGCCGACGAAAGAAGGTCTCTTGGTCGGTGTTTTGTTGGTTAAACCTACGGACGAGGAAACGTGCCTGAAACTCTCCGACCCGAAGAAATTAAGAGAGTATTTGGACAGCGATTTCCCGATGTTTTCGAAAATGGTCAGCGACGAAAACGTCGAGAAGGTTGCGAAATCTAAATTTTCCGGTTTGCCGAATTTTCAATACGCCGGGGGCGCTTTACATCTTGGCAGTTGCGCGGGATTAATCGGCGATGCTATTCACACGGTCAAACCGTACTTTGGGATGGGCGTAAATTCGGCGTTTGAAGACGTGACTGTTTTGGAAGAGTGCATCGAGAACGCTAAAGGCGATTCGAAGATTTTTTTACCGCTTTACTCGAAAAAACGAGCCGCAGACGCCAAAGCGCTCGTGGAAATCTCGCACGGTTTCGATGGTGGATTCTTAACGTTCGTGTTACCATTAATATTGGATTCTATTTTTCACCGCATCGCGCCGTGGTTATTTATGCCGAATACGATTCAAATGTTACAAAAAGACGACTGGAGTTTTGTGCGAACCAGTCGACGAAAACGGTTCGATCGAACGTTACAGGTTTCGATTCTCGCGTCTATTTTCGCAGGATCGGTGAGCTTAGTGATGATGCTCGTCAAGTTTCTGTGGAGTAAAAAGTTTTTTCTAGCGTAAAATGTATGATGCGAATTGATAACGGGTACCCTCTATGCTTTATTCTATCATCTATCTCTTTGAAGAAGGCCCCGGTCCGTCCCAGGAATTCGCGAGCGTATGGTTGTTCAACTGGAACTCCTTGTACTCTTTACTCTCAAAATACGCCTTCAACTCGGGCCTGCTCTTCATCTCCGCGTGAAACTTCTTCAATCTCGGAAACTCACTCAACATGTCTTGCTTTTCCACAGCTTCCCCATCTTTTTCGCGCACTAACGTCTGATAGTGTTCGTGTTGGTCGATCATCTCAAACGCGTGAAAATCGCAGGACGACACCGCGTCTTTCTTCGCGAAATACGTAAAATCGTGAAACTGTAACCAACTCTCCAGCTTCTTGTACGTCTTTTTGCACGCGCCAAGATGTTCAGGAAGTCGCTCGTAAAACTCACTCTGCGTTCGCACGCTGTTCGGAAACTTATACACGAGGCGAATGACGCTATTCCGCAAATCGAATATCTCCATCGCAATCTGCGCGTTTCGTAACCTCTGGTCAGAGTTCTCGTCTGTCTCGTCCACGCCAATCTTTCTGCCGAGGTAGTCACAGATGCACAAAAACTGTACGATGGTTTTCTTCTCCTCGTGGTCGATCAAATACGGGATATTCGCCAAAGGATTCGCGTCTTTGATCATCTCCACTTTATCTCGCTTGAACCATTCGTTCACTCCGTTTGCATCTTGCGCGTATTGCACGTCTTTGAAGTTCATCTCAGCGCCGCCACGATGGGTATACTTTCCCCAGTGTAAAAGCATGCGTATGGCGGCTCCAAGACCTCGCATTTGCCAGTACCCCATGGTAAAACGAGGTTGTTGTCCCTCCCCCGTCTCTTCTTCGGCCGTTTCGCTTTTCCATTTTGGTTGCGGAGGCGTCATGTTTGTTCTCTTTTGTGTCGTAAACGAAAGAGTCAACGCTTTCCGTATCTGTTTTATCTTTTTCCCAAGAAGGGGAGTTTAGGGGTCTGTCTCCTCACTCTTTTTCCCTCCTTGCACTCGACGCACGCGCGCGCTTTACATGCGCTTCAACGCCTCGTCCGGCGGCCCGTTTTCGTTGAGTGCTCTGCAACAACACAGACCAAACTGCTTGTGCTGCGTGGGCCAACCGGACCCGGCCTTCGAAAAGGCGATTGAGAATTTGAAACGATTAGCAACACCATCAACAACTACAAAACACCTAAACGCAGCAATAAAAGCGGTCGAGGAAGAAGAAGGAAGAGACGAAGGGGCAGCAAATGCGCCGTCGTTTGCGAAGTCTGAAAGTATTTCAGGGATAAATCAAACCGTCGCGGAGAGTTTCGTTCGCATGTGTCGCAGCAACGGAAGCGGCAAAATGCGATTGAGTAAATCGAAGCAGAAGGTTGCGATGAAGTTGAAGATGAAATTCGAGGCGCGGTTATTTACGGCGGAGGAAATCGAGAGGATGCAAGAGGCGGTTTTGGAAGCGTACGAGGAAACTTTGGATTTAGAAGAGAAGAAGATGAAGACCTGAAGAAGAAGAAGAAGAAGAAGACATCATGGCATCGAAAGTTATCGAAAGGATAGAGCAGAAAGTATCCGACGACCCCGACGCGAAAGCGATCGTCGAACACGATCCTTTCTCGTCCTCACGCGATGGAAAGACAGTCTCGACGAGTTATGGCGACTTGTGGACGAAGAGCGGGAGGATGGCGAAGACGCTTATGCGCTCATCGGAGATGCGCGGCGTCGAGATGGTAGGCGTCGCGGTTAATGAGGGATACATGTTGCACGTGTGCCAGGTGGCTGTGCTTAGAGCGGGGAAGACCTTCGTGCCAATATCGATAGAAGAAGGAGGTCGGCGAAGGTTGAATGCGGTGTGCGAGTTGTGCGAGTTTGCGTCTGTCGTGGTTAGGGATTGGACGCATAAGGAAGCTTTGCTTGAAATGTTAGATGCGTCGAAAAGGAGGTGGATGGAAGACAGGGTCGTCGTTGCGGATGAAGCGGTCGTTAGCTCGGACGAACGAAGAAGGGCTCCACTCATATCATCATTGGTAGAAAGAAAGGAAACATTCGTTTCGCACGTGTTTTTTACGAGTGGTTCGACCGGTGCCCCTAAAGGCTGTGTCGTCTCGGAGAAGGCGCTGTTTTCATACTGCTCGGCGAGAAACGATAAACTGAAGATTACAGAGACGAGTCGCGTTTTCATGGCGTCTTCTTCTACCTTTGATCCGAGTTATGGCGACGCTTTAAGCTGCTTCATCGCCGGTGGCACTTTGCACGTTGGGAATACGAAAACGGCGACGTTTGAACATTTAGGTGTATTACTCGGAAGATCTCAGGCGAATTTTTGCGCGTTGACGCCGTCGCTAGCCTCGACGATTTCGGATGCAGATTTGCAAGCGATTGAGAACCCGTTGCTCATTACGTTAGGTGGCGAACGCGCGAGCACAAAACTTCTCGAAAAACTTCTCGATGTAAAGAATATTAAAGTTGCAAACACATACGGGGTGACAGAATGTACGGTGTATCAAACCTTTGGGTTGATGCGTGACGCTTCAGATTCAAAGAAAATTGGCAAACCACTTGACGGTGTTTCTATCGTTCTCGCTCGCGACGACTTGAACAAAATATTGGATCCAAATCTCGATCGTGGAAAGATTGGAGAGATTTATGTAAGCGGCGATCAAGTCGGCGAAGGCTATTTTAAAGCCGAAGAGCTCACTCGCGAGAGATTTATTACGCTGAACGACGCGCGATACTTTCGAACGGGTGATTTTGCAAAATACGACGAAGAGTCTGAGGAGTGCGAATTAGTTTTCCTAGGACGGAAAGACTCACAAGTAAAAATAAATGGCGTTCGCATTGAACTCGAGGAGGTTGAAAGCCTAGCGATGGAGGCATGCGAGCGATTCGTGAGTGCCATCGCGGCGTGCGCTTTTTCAAAATCTGAGCTGGTCTTATTTTGCTGCGTTCCAGAAACCTCTTTTGAAGGCTTAGTGTCGATTAAACCAGACCTCGTCGATGCCATACGGTGGTGCATCTCGAAGACCTTACCGAAATTTTTGTGGCCGAAACAGATTTTCATCCTGGACGAACCCAATTTGCCGCTCTCTGCGAACGGCAAAATTGATCGGCGTTTGCTTCTTTCTGAGGAATATATGGGGATGCTCATAGCGGAGAAAATGACAAATCTACGCGTTGGTGAAGAAGATGAAAACGATCTTTGTCTCGAGACTCCGCTCGATTTTGCCATTGCAGACGCGTGGCGATGGGCTTTGAATCTTGATGCAAGCGACGGCAAATCTGTCTTGCGTTTGAACTCTAATTTTCTCTTTATGGGTGGTGATTCGTTGGGTGCATTGAGCGCCGTTCGGAAGCTGAGAGAAACTCTCAGCCAAATCTCAACTATATCACCGAGTGGAATGGATGGTATTGGAATCTTTGGCGAAGATTTCGGCGCGCTGAGCCCGCACGAACTTTTGCAAAGACCGGTTTTGCTGACGTTCGCTTCGCATCTCGCCTCGACGCTAAATTTGCCAAAATCGTGGACGGAACGAAAAGGAGGAATATCAGAGAAACGAGACTCGACAGTCGTCGAAGCACGTTCTGAATACGAATTATCGCTCATACGTTTGCTCGTAAAATCAAATCAGTTCAAAGCAATCGAGGCGATTTTGAAAGTTTACGAGAGCGAGGAGCGCTCTCCTCCTCGCGACGACGCGGCGGTATGTCTCGCGTGTCAACTCGGTCACACCGAGTCCCTCGACATTCTGATAAAAATGAGTGTCTTTGAATTAGAGTTGGAACACTGCCGAGGTGCACGAAATGCAAATTTGCTCCACTGCGCAGCTCGAAACCCGGCAAAAGCGGGAAAAGTGCTCGCGATACTCGCAAAAAATTGCTCTGAATCCGTGTTGGCAAAACTCATGCAAAGCAAAGACGACGACGGTCAAATTCCATTACACGCCCTCGCAAGATTTGGTGCGAGTCGCTCGCTCATAAACGACTTTCTTTTGATTTCCAAGAAATCAGGAAAGGATTTGATCAACGCGCGCGACGGATTTGAAAGGACACCTTTGCACTGGGCGTCTGTAAACGGAAACAAAAACACGCTTTGTGCGCTTCTCGAGTTTGGAGCAGACAAGTCTTTGAAAGATGGAAATGGTGAAACATCATTAGACGCAGCTGAGCGCAGGGCTTTATGCGCATCGAGCGAACGCATTCCAGGTGAACGTCCGAGCAAATGGGCGGACATTGCCACCGTCCTTGGCGGTTCCGGCAGCACGAAACACCTCAAGGGAAAGAAGTAAAATATACCGCGCGTAGAATTAGAAATGTAGAATGTAGAAAGTGCAAGCGCTAGATACTAGTAATACTCTATAACTACAACGCCTCACGACTTTTTAGCGTTCGCGAATAAATCTTTCACGTCCCAATCGTCACCCGCGTCGTCGTCGTCCTCGTCGTCGTCTTCTCTTTTCCCTTTCTTCTTCCCTCCATTTTTACCTAAAAACTTCTCCAACTCTCCAACCCTCCCACTATCGTTCAACCCGATTGCAAAATACGCCAAATGTCTCCTTTTCCTCGCCATCAGCGCTTTCTCGTCGACCGTGTCTCCCATCAGTTCCAATTTCCTCTGTTCCTCCGCTTTCACTTTCTCCCTCTTTTCCTTGAGACTTTTCTTCCGTTTCTTCAATTTATGCTTGCGAATTTTGTTTTGTTCCGATGATGATGACGAGAACGTGCCTCTTCCTTCCTTCGCGCGTTTGAGCGATTGTTTGACCAGTTTGGAGGACATGATGTGGTTGTGAATTAGTATTATTAGTATTAGTAGTAGTATTATTCCACGAGAGCTTCTTCTTCTTCTTCTTCTTCTTCGTGTTAGTGTTGTCGGTGAATAATGCGACCGAAAAGAGCCGCCAAATACTGAAGAACAAGAAGTAATGAAAAACAGACGAAAACGCGTTGCGGAGTGAAAAATGGCAGAAAAGAGAAAAAAAAAACAAAAAATTCAAAAAACTTCAAAGCAGCAACAACAACAACTCCATTACCATCATCATCATAAAAAGCGGGCTTCTCTGCGCTCTGCCTTTGTCTCCTTAAACGACGGAACGATCGCTCGGTGCAGAGCTTATATATATATATATATATAAACGCGCGATGTCTTCAAAACTCTATTCGGACGACGACGAGGAGGAGGAGGAGGAAAACGACGACTCTTACCCGAAAGATTTATACGCGACTTTAGGCTTGAGAAAAGAGGATTCCCCGACGTCCGTGGAGATTAAAAAAGCCTACCATCGATTCGCGTTGAAGTTACACCCGGATAAAAACCCCTCGAAAGATGCGTCGAAACAGTTTCAGACGTTGCAGAAAGTGTACGCGGTTTTGAGCGACGAGAAGAAGAGGAAAGCGTACGATGAAACCGGAAGGGTGGATGAGATGGATTCGGAGGAGTTTAACGACTTGTACGAGTATTATCGGACGATGTATAAGAAAGTCACGGAGGAAGATATACTGCAAGTGACGAAGGAGTATTTAGGGAGCGAAGAGGAAGCGCGAGATTTGAAAGCGTGTTACGTGAAATTTGAGGGCGACATGACGAAAGTGTTTGAATGGCAGATGTGTTCAGATATCGAGTTCGATTCGCACCGGTTCGCGGAGCTTATCGACGGTTATATTTTCAGCGAGAATTTGGAAAGGTATCCAAAGTATGAGGAGTATTTGAAGAAGCACGTGAGAGGGAAAAAAGCGCCGGTGGACCCGTTGACGAACAGAGTGAGCAAGAAAAAGTTGAAGAGCAGCGGTAATGGAAAGGAGAATGGCGAGATTGGGGGAGGTATGGGCGATTTGCAGGCGTTGATATTGGCGAAGAATAAGAGTCGAGCGGGCGCGGCGGATGATTTGTTCGCGAGGCTGGAGGAGAAATATGGTGGTGGCGGGAAGAAGAAAGAAAAGTCGACGCCAACGAAAGTGAAAAGTGGGAAAGTCTCGAAGAAGAAGTAATAAAAGCAGTATGTAAAATAGTACCGGTATATATCGCGTGTCGCGAATAAATCATCAAAAATTCTCTAGAGGAATCCTTTTCGAAACCCAAACGTAGGATTGCGCGTCTTTCTCCGTCCATCTTCAAAGTTCAGACGCAGTTTTCCGTGCTCGGTTCGTTTCATTCTGTGCACGCAACCGTCCAAAGCGGATGTGTGTATCGTTTCGTCGTCGTCGTTGCTTACTAAAATCTGACTCACGCTGCCGTTGTGCGCGCGGACGACATCCGTCGCTTCGCCGGTGGAGACGTCCCAGACGCAGATAGTTCCGTCGCCGGAATTATAGTTTTTGTTGAACCCGTCGTCCGGTGTGTCGCTGTACTCGGATCCGGTGAATAATCGCGTGTTATCTTGCGACAAGGAAAGCGTGGTGATGAAACCTTCGTGATGACACGGAAACGTTCTCTTTTTCAAAGCGCCGGATGGAATACCTTCGTTTTTAGCTTCCGAGAGCAGTTCGAACATGTGCACGCACTTATCGGCACCTGCGATATAAAGAACTCTTTTTGATTTCGAGACAACCATCGCTCGAACTTCCGTCCCCGCGTTGAACTTGAACATTGGCGACGGCAAATCATCCGCTGAATTTTCCTCCTCAAACGTCTTCTCGAGATCCCAAAAAGCAATCGTTCGGTCGTTAGAACCGGAAATGAGCGTCGTTTCGGTATCTTCGTCGTAATACGCGAGCGATTGTACCGGGTGAGCGTGTGCACTGAAACGATACGTGACGACCGTCGGCGTTTCCTCTTCGTCTTCTTCGCCTTCTTTTTCGTCTGCGTGTTGTTCTGGTTCTCCTCCTCTTTCTTCTTTTTCGTCTGATACTCTCACTTCTTCTGCGGTGCTTTTTTTCGCGTCATCGCTCGCGCTCTCTTCCGGCTTCTTCTTTCTGTAAGACATATTCAACGCTTCCGTCTGTTCCTTCTCTGACATGTCTGAAATCATGATATCGTACATTTCGTTCATCTCCGATGCCGTTTCAAACTTATCGAAGGATCTCGTGAGAGTAAAATCGTCGTCGTCGTCGTCGTCGTCGCACTCGCGGACTTCCTCGATGGTGGCGGATGGCGATGACATTTGTTCACCGCTGCTCCTTGATTTGTTGAAGAATCCTTTCGAAATGAGCGTTTTCTTCGTCGATACCTTTTCTTCCACCTCTTGCTTCTTCTTCCTCCTCTTTCTGTTCTTATACACCTCTCTCGTGGCGAAAAAGCTGCCGTCGCGAAACACCGGCGAGCCGAAAAAGAGAACCTCCAAATCCTTCGAAATCACCTGAGAGCGACAATTAGCTTTCCTTGATACGTGTGGTCCTAGCAATTTGCCTCCCGCGACGCGTTTGAATATATCCTGTACTTCTTTCGGTGCTTCGTATGCTCTCAAAACGCACGTCTCTTGCGTCAACCCTCTTTCCTCGAAACATCCCGGTTCGACAATTTTCACAAACGCGCCGTTATCGAAACCAATAGCTAACACGTCCTCGTTTAACCGCATGCTCCTCACTCTACTCTTCTTTGCGACGTTTTCACAAACTTTATTCAGTTCTAACCTTTGCTGCGGCACCGTCGGATTCATCCTCCTTTGCACGTTCAACTCGCCTTTCGCGAACCCGATATCCACGCACCCGTTTTCGCGACCGCACGCCACGGACAACGAACTCGGAAGCGCACAAATGCACGTCGCACCAATATCCATCCCGCTCTTTTGAATCGTGTCCTTATTCTCTTTCGTCGTCTCGTACGGAATCAACACGTGCGAAACCATCTCTAACCCGTTCTTGATTTTGTTTTTTTTCTCCTCGGTCTTGTCCTTGTTTTTCTGGTGGACGTTTAAACGAATCTTCTCTTTCAAAACGTTCCTCGTTGGTGCAGCGAAAGTCTCTTCGTTCTTCGTATTCTCTTCCTTCGCCAGTCGCATTTCAGCTTTCCTCTTCTCCTCCATGACCCTCGCTCTAGCTTTCAATTGCGCCTGCTTCACCGCGTCGTATCTCTTCTCCTCCTCCTCCCCGATCTTTTTTACATCATCTTCCCCATCACATCTCCCATTCAACGCCTTTTCAATCAACGCGTCTCGGTTGTTCTCGTCCTCGAAATTTTTCGCGTTGAAAGAAGCCAACGCGGCCGCGCCGGGCGTGACCAGCGTGATCGTTTCCTCGTTTTCACTCATTTGTGTTTCTATTCTTCTTCCTCTCGATGATAAATGGTCTCCGCTACTACCGGCGGGAAAAAAGAAAGAGTTGATCAGAGATACGAGAGAATTTGACGATCTTTTGAGCGTTATGGCAAGCGTTTTTTTGGCAAGCCAAGAGAAAAAAATACGACTGAGAAAAAAAGTCAAATCACATGCGATGTGTGAAAGAACGAGGACATCAAAGAAGAAGAAGAAGAAGAAGAAGAAGAAGACAACACAGAAGCGCAAATACTAACCAATGAAGAAGGGCGCGACGACGAGAGGAGATTCTTCCTCCTCCTCCGCGCCGCGGATGGGGAGAAGACTTCGTTTTCGTCGTAAAAAGAAACGCAAGCGCGAAGAGGAAGAAGATTCAGAGGAAGAAGACGAGACGACCTCAAAGAACGACGACGAGAAACTCGAAGCGCTTCTCGAAAACGCGTACAGACACGACCGCGCGATCAAACGATTGAACAAAGAAACCGAACAGGAACTCCGGTCGACGATAGCGGCGTACCCAAAGGACGATTTGACGACGTTTGCTAAAAAATACGCGGGGGATGCGGAGGATATTCGCCAGAGGCATGCAAAAGGGGTGGAGGCCCTTCGAAAGCGTTTAGACGGGAAAAGCGAGCTTTCGCGCTCGAAGGGATGCGTCGATGAACACGACGTCGACAACAGAGCGAGAAAAAAAGCAAAGTTTGACGAAAGCGACGACGACAGAAACGACGCGAAGGCGACGAGCGATGCGAACGGTTCATTTGCTCTCGCGCCGATACCTCGGGTACCCGGCGCTTTACGTTGAATAATAGTAATAATAGTAATACATCCATCTCAAAACACCCAATCATTCACGAGCTTGGAGGCGGTTTCTTCGCCACCGCCTCTTTCGCAAACTTCTCCGCCACTTCCTTCGCCTCTTCCGCGTACCGTTCCACGCTTTCCTTCGCTTTCGAAGCGCCTTCGGAGACTGTTTTATAGACGTTTCCTTTCCTCATCGCGTCGTCGGTTCTCACCGCAAATCTCTGGAACGATTTCGAGTTTGCGAGCGCGTTCACGAGGAACTCGTTGAGGACGTAATTCGCCAGGCGGCCTACGAACGACATGCGTGAAGTTGTGCTCGTTTCGTTCGTTCGTCTCTTTTTCTCTCTCTTTCTCTCTCTCGTTTGGTCTTTGTCTTCTTCTCGCGCTTTCTAATGGAGGAAAAGAGAAGTTTCGGGAAAGTATTCGTCACTTAAATTCACGCGAATACTCAAGTATTCTTAAAGCGGCGAGAGAGAGAAAGGGAGCACACAACACACGCACAATAAACTTGCCTGCAAAACTCCCGTTCGTTTGTTCGTGATAATAAATCATCGTCATGGCACCGGGACCGTTCACGCTCCCGTCCGCGGAGAACGATGTAAACGAGAAGCGAAAACGAGCGGCGATCCGCGAGGTGAAAAAATGGGCGGAATCGTACATCCCGAACGACATCTTGGAGAAGCACGACTGCATCGTGGACGTGTCGGAAATCCAGTGCGGAGACCCGAACTGCGCGCCGATTGATACGGTCGTTAGGTTATTGTTTAAAGGGAACGTTGGGTACGTTTTGTTTTGGAACGAGACGACTTGAATTGTTTGTTTGTCCTGTCCCTCTTACTCGTTCTTTCTTTCCCGAGAGCTCTCGCGCTGACCTGTCCTTTCTCTTCTTTCTCTCCTCGCACGTTACAGATGCGTCTTCGGCCTCCCGTTTGAAGCGGTACAAGTGACGAAAGAAATCCTAGACGAACAAATGCCTCCGGAAGAGTACATCGAAGGCTGGATAGAAGGCCGAGAAGACTTGGAGTGGCCGCCCGGACCAGAGCTCGCGGAAGGCGAAGGCCCTCCGGAAGGCGTAGAGTTGCGATTCGGCGTAGACGCGAGAGTGGAATGTTGCATCGGGGTAGGCGAAGACGGATGGGCGCCGGGAACAATCGTCGCGTTGTGGTATCGACACCCGACGTGGGGACCGAAAGATTACGCGCCGTACCAGATTCAGTTGGACGATCACGACGGGTTAATTTTCGCGCCTCAAGATAGCGACGTGTGCATTCGGCTTTTGCAGGACGGCGGGATGAGCGATAGGTCCACGCCGGCCGAAGCCAAGTAAAACACGGAAGAAAACGGGGTGAGAAAAACGAACGCGCGCGAAATATCATAACACGAAATTAACACTTCAAATAGCACACATACTACGCAAACTTTTCTATATATTATCATTCGAACGAATATTTGTATAAACTCGTATTGCGATGAAAATTTTCGTATCTAATACCTTGGGAACTCTTCATTTTTTGCGCGATTTTCCAAGGACATGCTCGCGCTCGCATCGCCAACACTCACGCGCGCGCTCTTGAAACCAACACCTAAAACGATTAAGCGCGATAATAAGAAAATAATGTTCAGTCCAGCGAAGATTATCAAGCGCGTCGTCCCGGGGGGTTCTCCGAGAAGAAAAGAAACTCGTATTTTTTCGCAAACGCAAGATACACCAACGGGAACCGCCGAGAAAAAGAAGAAGTCGTCCTCTTCATCAAAGACGACCGTCGATGAAAAAGAAATGTCCGTGAAAGACGCGAAGGAAATCTTTCAATCCACGTTGCACTCGAAGATGACGGTGGAAACCGCAGAGTTGATCGCGAAGAACTTTGAATCCATGGGCATTCAAACACCCAGAGAGCTGAGAAAAATTGTCGTGAAGCAAAATATCAAACTGATTTTGTTCGAAGCGATGTCGATTCTCTTCAACTTGGGCGTGACGGTCGCAATTTATTCGATTTTTCTCCTGAACGGCGCGCCTGTGGCGTGGGAACCAGGAACGTCGGAGCTGGCCAGTCAAGTCATCGCCTTTACGTTGTTCATCTGCGCCGGAATCTTCAGCGTGGAAACGGTCGCGCACACGGTCGTGTTCTTCTCGTTCGTGTACAGTTTGTTCTTTTTTTCGTTTGCAAACTTGGACAAGTTCACGAAAGCCATGCACACGCTGGCCGAAGACGCTGCTGGTCAGCCAGATTTGTCGTCGATTCGTTCGATTCGAAGAGCCGTTTCTGCGACGAGAGTTTTGCAGAAACTCAACGAAGTTAAGAAGGCCATAATCGAAGACAAGAAGCTCGCAGACGAGAGTTTAAAGGACATGCCCGAGCTGAAACGCTTATCGGCGTACTTTGAACTCAAAAACGCCATCGACGAACATGGTTTTAGCTACGCTCAGTATGGCTTAACCGAAGAACGCGCGATGGTGTTGGCGTCGTTGTTTGCCGACGTGGACGAAGACGCCGACGGCGAGATCAACGAGGAAGAGTTGCGAAAGCTGCTCACAGAGATGGCGAAAAACGAGCACGTGGAGTGGACGTCGTTGAATGCAGATTTCAACGTGGCTTTCAATCTCTTGGATACCGATGGTGACGGCAAGATTGATTTGGACAACTTTTGCGAGTGGTTGAGTGAACCGGAAAAAACAAAGAAAGAGGAAAGTAAGGCGTCGCCGCGCTAAAGCCAAGTAGAAAAGAGGTTGAACGGTAAAAGAGAGAGAGAAAGAGAGAGAGAGACAGACAGACGCACCCAAATTCACACATACACCCAAATTGAATAAATATACAAGTTCATACGTTTTACTTTACATTAGCATCTAAATATTTCTACGCGACTATCTAATCATTGAGTATTTCTCTTTTCGATTCGATACAAGTGAAAATTTCCATCCTCAACGCGTTTCTCGAAAACGAGATTTGCGTATTTTCTCACTTCATTCTCGAAGCACTCAATCATGACCCCTTTCTTCTCGTATCTATCTACAACGGATATGAAAACCACGCCGCCATCATCTTTCGTAAACATATCAATAACAGAAATTAAGGGAGGGATGATTCTTTCATCGTACGCTAACTCGCTTCCTATGACGATATCAAATCGCTCCAAATCGGTCGTCGGCTTACGCAGCGTCTCGCGCATCCATTTCATTTCGTCTTCTTCATCGTTACTCTTCAGGCTCTTTGAAAGTGAACCGTCAGCGATGCTCCCGTCCTCTCGTTCATCCATTCCGCATGCCTCTTCCCACAACAATCTCTTCACTATAAATCTTTCTCGATTGGATAACCCGTTCAACTTGCCGTTCGCTTCGAGGACGTTCAATAAAGACGGAACGTATTCAGTCACCACGATGCCATCTAAAACTTCCTCTTCTTGCTTAGCTAAGAACAAACCGAGCAAACCACACCCTGCCCCGAGCTCTAGCACCCTCTTCCCTCTAAATGAATCTCTTTTCGTCTCTTCTCCGCGCGTCTCTAAAAACCATTCGCACATACGCTTTTCTGACTCGTACACGTAACATCCCAACCCGCCGTCTTGAAAATCAACGGTATCGAGCGCAACTTCGAACTTCCCTCCAAATTGATACACCTCTCGTCTCCCTTTCTTCGCCTGATCCCCGGAACAGTTCGCCACGACAATCGACACGTCTTCGTTGTATTTTTCGTCCACGCAGCACGCTTTAATCAGCGAAGAAAACCTCGCGTGTCGTGTTATCCAACGCACTTTATCCGCCTGAAACGATAAAGATTTGAGCTCCTGCAAAGCGCTCTTTTTCTCGGCATCGGACGACGATTTCTCGAAGAATCTTTCAAATATGTGGTCCGACGGGTCCTCAATATCCTCCTCGTTCATCGCGTTGTTCGCGTTCAACATCTCGCTCTCAAAGCTCGGTGTTTGATCATCCCCTATCTCAGTTGTATCTCAGTTGTTGCGATTGCGTTTTCTTTCCCCAAAAGCAGTTCTAAGGGGAAATTTTTACGAAGAAAAAAACGTCAAAAAGTTGACGCGAAACATCGCCGCGAAACGTAAAGAGAGAGAGAGAGAACGCGAGATCGATTCGTGGTCGAGAGAGGCGGTGCGTTTGTCGTTCACTCACGTTCCTCTGTCTTCGTCGCGTGACTTAAAAGAGAGAGAGAGAGAGAGAGAACATAAAGGAGAGATATGAATCTTCTCCGAACGGCGACGACGAAATTGTACAACAAAGTCGTCTCTCCTTCGAACGAAGAAGAAGACGACGAGGATAAAAACAACGGTCCGTTAGACGAAGCGTTGTCGTCTGGTGCCGGTCGCGGTGGAGGTGATGGTGGCGTTGCTTCTGCTTCATCGTCCTCGTCGTCCTTTATGATGCGCAATAAATTCGAGAGGAAGAAGAGCGCTTTAATATTTAACGAGAAAAAACCATCAAACGTCGCCAAAGAGGACGAAGACGTGAAAGACGTGATGTTTGACGAGACGTTAGCGAATGAACTCGTGATGTCGAAACTGTGGAAAGAGGTCGAGGTAAAAGCAAACGATGGTGATGCTGCGACGACCAGGGACGCTTTTCTGCGTTTGCTCGTCGCCGACGCGCGGAAGCGTTGGGACGCGAAGAAGATCGTGGACAAAGTGGAAACGCCGAGCGGGATAATCGCCGTCGGTGTTGGTCGGTGTGGGCACCCGAGGAAGGTTTTGGAGTTTGTTTTTGAAGAATTAATGCGCGCGAAAGAGAAGTTTTCTAGACAGCTGGAGGTGTTTAGTAGCAGCAATGAAGAATTAGATGGAGAGCCAGAGGAGGATGTAAATTCTGGACGCGCGGCGATTCGAGCGGCGGCGAGGATGTGTGCGAGCGAACGGAACCGGAGAATATTTTTAGAGATAGGTTCAGAGAGTAGTTATAGTAGAAGCATACTTGAAGAAATGAGCGCGATTGGAAAGTTTGCGGCGGGTAAGTTGCGAGGAATATCCGTGAACGAGGTGGACGCCGAGCACGCGAGTGGAGTCGTGAATGCGTTGTTTGAGGTATGTGTGGCGGGTTGCGAGGCGATTCTATGGTATTCAGATCCCGATGGAACCAGATGGGAAGAAAGAAAACATGCACCAAACGATGCATTTACTACGGTACCAACGCGTTACGCCAAACTTTTGTTTGAATCGAACGCGATGAGTGCATTGGTGGAAGTCATGAAGGCTGCTCGTATAGCGCGCGCTAGGTTTTCTGGAGGTCTTAGTAGTAGTGAACATTCAGCTACGGCATCATCGCTATCGATCCCCGACGATCAAATGAAAATAATTGCGACGAGTTTAGCGTGCGAATTCGTAGCTCTGCGTGCGATTGGATGTGCGGTGATGGGTGATGAGAACATGGTCTCGTCCGCGAATACGAACGGCGCGTTGGATGTCGTTCTCGAAGGGACCGGGCGCATGCCCACAAACTTATTAGAAGCAACTGTTGGAAGCTCGTTATCGTTGCAAACATCGCTTTTGAACAGTTTTGGCTCTCTTTCGCTTGCTTCCTCAACTGTGTCTAGGGCAATCTCGAGAAAGTCCGCTCGCGCCTCAGAAGCGAAAGATCGAGCAGTTGCCGGGGCCCTCGCGGTAGCCGTCACGTGTAGCGCAATCGAAGATGACAATGATGCCAACGTCATCATGGATTCCGCTTTCACTGCAGCCGCTGCTTTCATAACGAAGTCTGAATCGGATGAAGTAGCATCGCAGATTGTAAACATAGGTTCGTCAGCACAGTCTTTATCTATTTCAAAGAAGAGCGCTTTGAAATTGCGCGCGGGTTTGGCGAGATTCGTGATAGACGCCTTCAATCGTCATAGCACAGGAGAAGAAGAAGAAAATGAGGAAAAAAATGATGCTATCATATCAAATGAAAATCGCGAAATTATCATCGATGCCATCATCGATGCTAAAGTGTGGGAGACTTTGTTAAACTCCGAAACATTCGGTGAAGTTCCTAAAATCGATGGCGGCGGGGAGAGCAACAAAGAGGAAGACGAAGAAACGCATCTCGCGCGCGAGGAAGCGATATTATTAGTTGGCTTAGCACTCGATAACAAGAGGCCAGGAGATGAAAACGCATTGCAGCATATTCTATCCGCCTTTTGTCAACGCGTCTTTCATCCTTCCGCGTGCGAAGCCTTAGCCGGAGCTTTACTGCGCATAGTGTATAGAAACAATCCTAGAGATTGCAGAGCTTTGGTTGAACTCGAAGCTCCGAATAGAATAGCAGCGGCAGTACATAGTCAAGTGAGAGTGTGGATGTGTCCACCAAATATGTTTGTCTTTGGGGATACCGAGGAAACAGAGAAAAACGACGCAAAGACAAAGTGTGCGCGAGCGTGTGCGGAGTTATTGCAAGCTTTAGCAAAAGAGACCGAAGACCCTGCGCTTCGTCTCGCCTCAGCGCGGTCTCCGTCACTCTTGAGCGTATTATTCGACGATTTTTTGTGGGTAAACGGTGAGTCTTTGGAGTTTGCTTCAAGTTTGGCGACGTATATTGCCGTGGAACAAACGCGAACGGCGGATTCGGAGCTATTCTTTGACATCGATGCCTTTTTCCTTTGGATCAAAGCGTTTTTTCAAGCGTTACCAAAAGCACGCATTTTTGATAGAGAAAGTGATAATGGTGAAAGCGGTGGTGTTTTGATCCCTCTTTTGAAATCTATTCGGAATATTGCCAAGAGAACGCCTCGGGCCAGCGTGCGCAAATGCCAAAATTGGGCAACTATTGAGAACGGCGCTTTATTTCTCACGTTGGCATCACTCTGCGACGGCGAATCCGGTGAGGTGGTTGCCTCTACCGCGCTCGAAACGATTCATTACGCAATTAAAACTAGTACCGATGCCGCGCAGACGTTTGAACAATGCGTAGGGTACGACGCCTTGATTGAAGCCATGAGAATTAACGAAAGAGGCAAAAGTTCGTTCGCGAGTGAAGTGACGCTTATGACCTCAATTCGATTCGCGTGTGACGACGATAATATCGATGAAAAAAGCTCTTCGCGTGCGTGTAAGATAACCTTGAGAAACCCGGGTGCGCTGCGAATCGCGTTCTCAATCGCTCGGAACAGCGAGCGGTGTTCAAAATCCTCTCAGCTGTTTCTGTTGCGGTTCCTTGTCGATTTACTCGAGAGATCCGTCGCCTCTCGAGAGTGCGCGACGAAAGCGGATGCGCTCACGCACCTTTTCGAATGGTGGTGTAATTATAATTTGGATGACAAAGCTGGCGATGTACACGATACCATCATTCACGATGCCAAATGCGTCGAAAACATTGCCAAGTGCATCGAATCTTGCGCTTCTCACTGTCTCACCGCGCTACAACTCCGACACGCGATGAAAACATTGAAAAAGCTTCGCTCGTCCGAATATAAAAGGTTACTTATTGATGCGTTGAAACGCGCGGCAATTAACGATGCGCCTCGAACTTTCTTCGATTTCGCTGGTGGCGCTTCTGGAGGGGTTCGCGTGAAGAAAAAAATTGCGGAGTGTTCAAACGGTGTCACAATTTCGATGTGGATACGCGCAGAAATTGAAGACGAAACCAATGAAGGCAATGCGTCGGCGGATCAAGGAATCTTTAGTCTCCTCACAGAAGCTGGTGTTGGTTTATGTTGCTCGTTGCGTCCAGATGGATCTCTGAAACTCTCGTCGCTTTTACCCAACGGTGAAAGGCACGATTGTTCGTTTTACGACACGTCGTGCCCAATTATACCAGGGAAGTGGACGCATGTGTGCGTATCCGTCAAAGGTGGTGGTCTTATTCTTGGTGGTAGAAATGCGAGCGCGTCGAGCGCAAACGCGCGAATCTGCGTAGATGGTAACGAATCTTACCCGCAAAAGTTGAAGTATCCTTGGAACCGAGCAAATGTGGCAACGAGCGTCGCGCAGAGTATCGCAAATACAGCTATAGGGGATCCGATTTTGCCAAACTCTTCCTACGATGGCAATAAAGGCACAGTTTCTTTGCACATCGGGGCCGCTGCTGGTATAGCGAACTTCGCAAAACCTTTCACGGGGCAGTTTGCAACATTTCGAGTTTTCTCCGAGGCGGTGGATTTCAGCGCGGCGCTCCTTCTCTACGCTTTAGGAGCGGAGTACGTCGGAGCGTTCATGCCAACCGAAGCCGAACCTTCCATATTACTCCTTCGTAGGGGTATATCAATGACAGCTGCGAGAGATGTTTTCGAGAAGAGTTTGCGAACGAGCTTGAAAATGACTATTGATGCGACTGCGGCGACTGGGAACATGCGCACTCGCATAAACCTGAATGTGTCTAAAGGCGAGTCAGAAAACAATGACGATGACGAACTTTGCGCGAGAGTTTGCAGCACAACGTCAGCTGCAGATGTCTGCCGGTCGCTCGGCGGAGCTGAACAACTCATCCCCGAGCTTTTAGAGCAGCAAAAAGACGATACCGACGATTTGAAAGTGCTTCCGGCGGCTGTTTCGCTCATCGCGGCTTTGCTTTCGGATGGGGGATACCCACTTCGCGCGCGAGAGAAAATCATCGCTCTAACCGCACATTCAATAACTCCAAATCGACTCTCTAAAGAGCTTATTCCAGCGTTTGATTGGTTAGCGAAAAGTTGCGCAGGTCAACAACCTCGTGTAAAAAACGGCGCGGTGCAGACACCCGAGTGGTTGGCGGCGTTAGGGGATGCTCGATCTGAAATATTCAATCCCATAAAATGGGCCAGATCGACGTGCAAGGACGCGCGCGCAGAGTATGTTGACTTTTTGAGAAGTAATTGCTCAAACGCGGAGCTTTTACGAGTTTTACCTGTTCGACGAATCGTTCGATCGCTGGAAAAGTTTTGCCCGGCTGAGGACGACGCCTTTCGCAAAGGGTTGTTTGAAATCCTCGAGAACATCCTGATGGACGAAACCATTGATATCGACGGTGTTTATTGCATAGACGCAATCGAATCTTTATGTGCGGCGGCTTCACGATCAGATGCGCACGACGGTTTCTTAGTCGATTGTCTCGCTTTTCTTCGACGCGCGTCCAAGACGCACCGCTTTTGTTTCGAGCTTGTTTCAAATTGCGGAGGATTTGCTATAGCGCTTGCACCGATGTTGTTACCGAGTACGACACCGTCGTTTTCGAGTAAACAAAACTCGAATTCGGCCATGGCAGCACGGATACTCCATTTGGCGTTTTCGCTTCCTGAAACGGCATCCCCAATCGAGTTAGCACTCGATGAGAACGCCGGTGATGCGGACAATGACGGCGAAGGAAAGAATCCTTCTCCGCGCGGTCACACGAAGGCGATGGAAAATATTAGGAACGCATTGAAAAGCCTCGCGTTGAAAGCAACGCCGTCGAGTAAGAATTCCTCCTCGGCAGCGGAGAAGGATTTCGGCACGAGCAAATCTGAACGTAGAATGGATGTTGCCGCAGCGAATGGCGCAATCGATGCGCTCGGAGAAGCCTTGTTCGGAAAGAGTAATGAAACCATCGTCAATGACGATTCGAGTCAGATCCGGGAAGCTCTCGTCGAGTTAGCCATCGACGGCGACGATGTCAACGTAAAAATCAAACATCCGAAAGCGTTCGCGTATTTTCTTCGCGTGACGAAAAGCTGCAACATCGAAAAGTATGCACACGCTAAGCTGCTCTTATCGAGTTTACTAGAGAGTCACGGGAACAACGCGAAGGCGCTCTCGCAATGTAAAGTCAATATTTCAAAGTGTTTAAATGCCGCGAATGATCCGGAAGACGCTCGCATATTAAATCTCATTCCGGATGCCGCATCTAAAGAGAAAAAGGAACTGCCGATGAAAGAAGATGCCGACCAGATGGAAGATGACGATTGGGAAGACGTATCTGCGCCTCCCGCGTTTGCGATTCAAATTACACAAGTCGAAGCGAACATTGCTAAGTGTGACAAGCGAATAGCGGACGAACAGTTTGCCGTGGAAGAGAGTGAAGGTTCGTTACGTCGTCTTTTATTTGGTTTAAAATCGAGATGGCAAAAAGCACAAGACCAGGTATTTGCAAGTGATGCGTCGACGGTGGGTGATCATCTCGGCGACGATGGATTTTATGTACTCGATTGCGAAAAAGAAGATTCTGTTGGACGCCGTTTACGAGTAAGAAGGGATAGAATGGATGCGTTGACGCGGCAACTTTCGAAGAACAACACTTTAGTGAATGCCGCCGTAGCCTCGAAAGGCAGCGGCGTTGAAGCGCAAGAGGAAAATTTGCCGATTTTGCAATCCGCCGCGAAGCAATGGAAAGACAAAATCGATGCAAGCGCCTCGACAGTAAAACCATCGCCCTCGGGAAACAATACAATCAACGAAGACGCGGACCTCGACGGCGATCTCACCGAATCCGATGAAGATGAAGAAACGATGCAAAAAGAGCTCGAAATGCTTCGTGAAGTAGACGCGAACGAAAAGTCCAAGCTTCTCGACAAACAGAAAACAGCCGAGTGGCTGCATTCCAAAGCTGACGAAGCGAAACGCGACAAACACATCTTTTTTACCGTTTCGAACGTGTGCATGGTGTCGTCTTCAGATTTAGTTATCGAAGGTACTCTAGATGTTGCGAAAGACGTGGTCTTCTTTACCGCTAACCGCGATGCGGCGTTGGATTCTATCGACGACGATAAAGAGAACATAGTAAGTCGTTTTTGGAAGTGGCCCGTGAATACCATTGTAGAACTAGTCCACATGCGATGGCGTTTGCGTAATGTTGCCATTGAAATGTACACTAAAGATGGTCGCTCGGTCTTTTTCGCCTTTGCGAACAAGAAACTGAGAGTTGAAGCGTCGGTGAAAATCGCTTCACTCGATGCCTCCATCGTCATTCTTGACCGACGACAAAAAAATCGCACGGCGCAACTGATGCAAAAGAGATGGAAAGAGCGCGAAATATCCACCTTTGATTACTTGATCGCTTTGAATAAACTCGCTGGACGAACATATCACGATTTATCGCAATATCCAGTGTTCCCGTGGATCTTGAGCGATTACGAGTCGGCGACGATTAATCTCGAGGATCCGAAAGTTTATCGAGATTTATCGTTACCCATAGGTGCTTTAAACCCAGTGCGTTTGAAACAGTTCATCGAGCGCTTTAAACAGCTTGAGAGTGACCCTGATGCGTCTATGCCTGCCTTTCATTACGGCTCGCACTACTCATCTGCAGCGGTTGTCTTGTACTTTTTGATTCGATTGGAACCATTTACGAATTTATCGAGGCAATTACAAGGCGGTAAGTTTGACCACTCGGATAGATTATTCTCCGATATTTCGCAAACCTGGAACGCGGTCCTTGAATCTACCGCAGACGTGAAAGAGTTGATCCCGGAGTTTTTCTACCTTCCGGAGTTTCTCGAAAATAGCAACTCGAACGTGTTTGGGAAGCGACAAGACGGCTCCTTAGTCGATACTGTCGTGCTCCCGAAATGGGCCAATGGTAGCACGCGGACATTTATTCAAACTATGCGAGATGCGTTAGAATCCGACCATGTTTCGCATACCATTCACGACTGGATTGATTTGGTCTTTGGCGCGTCGCAACTAGGCGCTCGCGCAAAATCGAAGAAGAATGTGTTTTATTATTTAACGTACGAAGGTGCGGTTGATTTAGACGCAATTGAAGATCCACAGGAACGCTTGGCGATTGAAACGCAAATCGTTAACTTTGGCCAAACGCCCGCGCAGGTGTTTAAACGACCACATCCAAGAAGAATTCCAAGATTGCGAAGGAAACGCGAGGCGTACGCTTCCGTATACGGAGCCTGCTTGAGAGTCTTCAACGGCGAAGAAGATACCGACGACGAAAACGACGATAGGTTCTCCGAACCGTTGAAATTACAAGGTATATTCCAAGACGCGCAATTTGACGGCGCCGCCATTGTCCAACTATCTTACGACCGCGATAAACTCGTGGCGGTTTCCTCGAATCGTAAAATTTGGACCGCGAGAGTCGTTCGCGAAGGCCATAAACTCGATTTCGACTTCCAAGACCAAAACGCGAGAGTCTCTTTGGAACCAATTAACTCGGCGAACAGCAGCACGAAAGACCAACCGTGCAGATCTATCGCGAGAGAAGCAAAAGTTCGTGAACAAATTATCGGTGGCGCTCGAATGCGTACGAAAGGCGATCGATCGTTTGAGGGTGAAATTCCGCTCAGTGCGAACGGGGTTACAACTCTCGATGGCGGCCGAGTCGCCGTTGTGTCTGGTTTTTGGGACGGAACGATACGTGCATACGCTGGCGATGAATTATGCGGGGAAATCGCCTGCTCGAAAGGCCACAGAGACATTGTCGAGTGTTTGGCGATGGACTTACTGCCGCACCCATCGAAACCGTGGAGATTAGATTTTGCCACGGATGGGGGACACACGTTTTCTGGAGGGAGCATATCTGCGGTACAACACCGCGTGTTTGCACCAAACGTGAACAAATCGAACATGAAATATGGGTATTTAGTTTCCGGCGGCGCAGACGCCTCCGTCGGAGTCTGGGAAATCGTAAGCACGCCAAACGGTTTCGGATTACCTGTGCTGCCCAAACTGCAAAAGTTCGGGCACTCAGACGCCATCGTCTCCGTATCTGTCAACGCGTCGCTCGATATCGTCGTCAGTGGATCACTCGACGGAACTTGTCTTTTGCACGACTTGAACGGCATCGGGTCTGGCGGCTCCTCGAACTCAAACACGAACAAAGGCGATCGAAAGTTGAACGATTTCTTCGAGGAGGAACTTTTGAGTGACGCGGTACCGTTACCATCGCCGTCGGATGATATCGACGGGAAGTATAAAGAAAAAGTATGCGTCCCAGTTTGGTGTTCGATCGCGTTCTCCACGGCGAAGATATTTGTCTTTTGGTCGATCGAGCATCACGCGAACGCAACCACCGGCGTCGCTCATCCTCCCAACGGCGGCGTCCTACGTTCCTACTCCACCAACGGCGCCCTCATCTCCTCCCTCGACGTCTCCCGAAAAGATGCCATAACCTCCTTCTCCTTATCCTCGGACGAAAAATGTATCTTTCTCGCCACCGCCAACGGTTTCGTCAGAGTCGTCGACGCCAAACAAACAGGACTCCAGGTCTTGCACTCGCTGAGAGCGTTTTCGAGCTTTAAAATCACCTCGGTGTGTGACGTCGGTAACTTGCTCTTTGCCGGTTTAGAAGACGGGAAGTTGTGCGTGTGGACGTAAAAGTAGTTTAGAAATAAACGTCTAGAAATACTAGTAGTAGAAATCTAAGAAGAAATAGAATGAATGCCACGCGACGCGCAAAAGCGTTGAAAATCTAAAGAGTTCTCGACCGACCAAAAATCACGAGTAAAATCACTCCTCAATTATTACTCCTATTTGTCTCTGTTTGAATTTGTCGAATTGCCCCAACGACCACACATAAAACACACGACACACACACATAAATACATACATAAATATCTTTATGCCCGCCTCGAGAAGAGCAGGGAACAAACAGAATCGCAGTGATAAAAAGAGACATTCGTTGGACCATTTGTTGCCGTCTTATAAACCGTCTACTACTACACAGAAGAATTCGCCAAATCGAATTTTGAGCAATAAAAGTCCAATTCAACAACAGAAAGCAAACGCGAAGTTTAAGAAGAAGATGCCGACGACGAAGAAGAATCCTCCTCCTCAAAAGCCGGCGGCGAGAACCTCTCGGAGAGGACAACCGCTCGACCCAGCCGTGGCGGCTTTTTTTGACCCGAAAACGAGCGTCACGGCGGAATTGTTAAGTCCAGGAGGCGGTGGTGCAGGAGGAGCAACTTTTTCCCTCAAGAAGAAGAAGAGTAGTAGTAGTACTACTACTACGAAGAAGAACAACAACGAGAAGAAGAACAAACCGTTGCAAGTGAAAAAGACGGTGGCGACGAAAGTGTTGGCCCCGCGAGGGGGAGCGCCGCCTGCAAAGAAGAAGAAGACGCCGGCGAAGAGAGGAGGGAGAGCGGCGCCGGCGGCGAAGAAGACGGCCGTTCCGAAGGCGCCGCAGAACTCGACGCAGTACATCATGGCGGAAAGAAGACGGAAATCGAAGCCGGAAAGACCGATTAAGAGTTTGACGTCGCCGAGAGCGGAACGGCTGGCCAGTCCGGGCGTGCCGCCGAAGAGTAACTTGAACATGTTCGGGAGCATGATGCCGCAAGCGATGAAGGAAGACGAGGAGGAGATGGACGACGGAGAGGATTTGCAAGAGTTAATTGGGGATATTTTCAACGAAAAACCAGTCGCAGTTGCGGCGAAGAGGAAAGTTGGCAACATCGGTGGTCAAGGAGGGAAGAATACCAAGTCTAACGCGGAATCGAACTTATACGACGCGCAGAACACTTTGATCGAGTCGCAGGCGAAGAGAATTGGCGAGTTGCAAAACGAAATCATCCGGTTAAAGATGAAACTGAGAGACTTTGAGGACGAGAAGATGATGGCGGATTCCAACGCCAGTCAGCGTCTGATGGAACGCATGAAAGGCTTATTCAAGTTCTAAAAACGAAAAGTACAGTACTCAATCTACTACTTGTACCTCTACTGGTACCTAGTGATAGCTTTGTTGTTAATTTATTACTATCTAAATGAACCGTATTTCTTCAACACGGCTCGCGCCAAGTCGTCGCATCCGGACGCTCTGTATATCAAGCTCAAGTTATACGCCGCTTCGACGCTTAAATCTGCGTTTTTCGCAAGATCTTTGTTCGTTTTCACAAACTCGTCTTTAATCTCTAAACACTTCTCGTACAAAGGCTGCGCCAAGTACATCAAATTGATTTGGTGTAAAGCTCTCGCGGCGTTGTACGTCGCCTCCATAGGTGATACATCATTTCTTTGTTTCGCCATCGTATTTAACTGACAAATCGCACGCAAAACTCTTGCGTTCTTCTCAGAATCACTAACGCTCAAGTGCGTTTGTACCGCACCGTGAATTTGTGAGCACGCGATGCCCAAACGTACGTTCGGTTCGTTCGGCGCTAAACGCAACGCTTCTCTCGAATGCATGTTCGCCACCGCCCATTGATCGTTCCAGCCGTGGATGTATCCGGACGCTAACAACGCTGGAACTTTCTCGTTTACGGTCGTTTCAGAGTTAGTTGTGTCGAATTCGTTTCCTGGGAACGTGAATGCTTTTACCGCTTTTTTCGCTGTAGCTAAAACTTTCTTGGCGTTGGTGGTGTTACGACACCCGTCGCGCAAGACGATGTTCCACATTTCGAGAATGTCCGGGTACGCGGTTACAACTTTGTTCGCTTGCTCGGCCATGCCGAACGCGTTGCCTTCTAATTGTGAAAGTTTTGTTCGCATGTAACGAATCGCCACGGTTTGTTCTTTGGACAAACCTCGAGGAAAAGACAAACCAACGATTTTGTCCAATATCGAACGCGCTTCTTTCAAACCGCCGTCCAAGAGAAGCGCGTGTAAGACTTGCACGATCATCACGAACTGCGTCGGGTGGCTGAAACTCGCCGTAGAGTCTCTGTGTTTGTTCAAGATATCAATTTGGTCCGTTATTTTCTTCATTTCTTCCTTGAACTCTTTCGCTTCTTTCTCGCGTTGCAATCGCTCCGCTTTGTCCTTTTCGGTCTCTCCTCCCTCGTCATCGACAACGCTATTATTATTCGTCTCTTCGTTTTGTTCCTCCTGTGGTTGTACTTCGCGTTTTTCGGCGGCGATTTCTTCCGAAGTCTTCGTCTCTTCACCCCGTATTTCTCTTTCAATCTCCGCAACCTCTTCTTTCGTCAAGAATTTCTTATCGAGCTCCCGATTTCTTTCCAAACGTTTGTTCTCGAAGCCTCTAAACGCGCCTTTCGACAACGGGACGAGTTCTTCCTTCCTACTACCGCCTCCGTTCCGACCGCCCCATCCGGTCTTTTGCTTCTTCTTCTTCAGCCCATCTTTACCTCCGGTTTTCTTTAAGTACGCGCTATTTCTCGCGTCCTCTATGTTTTGCAAGTGCTTCGCATCCGCTCGTAACTTTTGAATTTGCGCCTTAACGTCCAACGCTTCGTCCAAGATTTGTTGGACCGTTGGTAACGACTCTCTTATAAAGTCATCCATATTTTGTAACGATCGTCGTAATTCCGAAGCTCGTAATAAAACATTATCATCCACGCTATCGTTTACCAGTTCTTCTAAAGATGGCAACATCTCTTTTGCCTTCTCTTCATCCTTCAACTCGTACAAGAAAATCTCCGTCAATTGTACTCTCGCCGCCGAGCTGTGTTTTCTCGTGCTACAAATCTCTTCGTAAACTTGTTTCGCACCTTCCACACCCCTCGCTATTCGCGCACAATCGGCCATTTTCTCCCAAACGTCTGCGCTATCACGCGTTTTGTCGTATATGAGAAGCGCTTTGTACACTTCCATGGCTTTGTGTTGATCGTTGCCGTGTTCTCGATGCGCGTGCGCCAATCGAAACAAATTTTCAGAGCTCAAATCCGGAAATGGAAACACGTTCTTCTCTCCTTTCTCTGCTCGAGGTGCAGCCTTCTCTATCGCGTCCATGATGACATCCGTACACATTCTCCCTACTCTTAACTTTGCTTCGCAATTCTTTTCGTATTTAATCGCGTCTTCGTCTGTTTTGTGTTGCTTGTAAATCCCGGAAAGCATAATCAATGCTCTAGCCTTCATCGCCTCGCAATTCAGCGGGAACGTTTTCATCTCCTTGTACGAAAAATGGCCTTTTTCTTCCCACACTCGACGACATAACTCCACGTATTCGACGACTTTTTCCCACCAATCTAACTCGCTCACTAAATCAATCAAGAACAACATCGTTTTCATGTCCACTCTCGCGGCGTTCTTTCTCGCGTACCCACCTAAAACTTTCGCCGCGTTCGGCTTCAGGCTACACTCCATGCACAAACTCATGCACTTTATGTGCACATCGTACGGATCTATCAAAACATCTTTCGGTCCTAATGATTCTATAATTTGTTCGTACTGCGCAATCGCCTGTCTCTTCTCGCCAAACTCCTCGTACAAATCTGCGCTGTTCAACCTCAACAAATTCCTCTCCGCGTCGTCTAAAATCCCCTCCGACGCTTTCACTGCTCTGCTCAAACAATATATCGCGTGTCGTCTGTTCTCCAACGTCAGCGCCATATCCGCAATTCTCAACCACAACTCCACGTCTTTCTTACTCACGTGCGCCGCGATGGAATAAAAATCCATCGCCTTCGCCATGTCGCCCTTCTCTTCGTAAATCAAACCGAGCGTGTGATACGGACTCGCCTCATGCGGAGCGACCGTGATGCACTCGTGGCACTTCTCGATCGCCTCTTCCACGAAGTTCTGCACGTACAGCATGTTTGCTAATCCTAAAATTTTCTCCGCCTCTGCGCTCACTCGCATCTTCCTCGACACTCTCGTTCTCTTCACCCCGGGAAGGAACACTTTATTCTTCTGTCTGCTCATCGCCGTCATCGGTTTCATGCTCAAAAACGCTTTCGCCTCGGCTGACATCCCAGTCGCCGCGTCCCCGTCGTCCATAGCTTTTAAAACGTCTCGCGTGGTGTACGTCATGTGCGCGTTTTGTAACGCCGTTTTGCGTTGAATTTCCAAGTTCCTCTGCGTGAAGAGCTGCCGTTTTTTTTCCGCGATTTCTTCGTACGATAACGGTTTGTTCGTGTTGTCGTTGTCCTCGTCGTTCGCGTCCTCTTCTTCCTCCTCCTCTTCCAAATATTCTTCGTCTTCGTCTTCGTCTTCGTCTTCCTCCTCGTTGTACTCGTCGTCCGGCGTCCAGCCGGTCGTGAAACGAAACATGATGTTATTTTTTGAATTGGTTTCGAGTGAATTGTGAAGAAAAATTGAAGATGTCTTTGTTTACATCGGGCTACATGTTTTAGTTCTATAAGTCTCTCTCCTTCTCTGCTATCTCTCCATACGATGAATGTTTTAATAATATATAATTGGTTCTTTTCTTTTCTTTATGTTGTGTTTCAAAACAGTGCATTTCTGTTTCTCTGTTTTCAATTCTTCTTCGACCGACCACGCGCGCAAAAGCTCTTCTCTCTTTTTTTAGTTTCCGGCGAGGTACTTTCTGTACTGTTTTCGTCGTCGCTCTTCCACTTGCTCTTGAGCGCGTCGTCTGTACGCTTTCAAGTCCGCGCATCGAGGCACCGGGCACTCGTGCGCGACGCAGCCTTTAGAGTGAACTTGTAATAACGTCCAGATTTTTCGGCACAAGTGGCATCCGCCAGCCGCTTTGGTTTGACACTTCATCGCGTGTTGGAAGAGTTGTTTCACCTTGGCGCAGTTCGGGTTGTCGCACTTGGCGTTGGCACACGAGGAAGCGTGGACGAGTAAAGCCATGGTTCTTTCGATTTGTTGCTGTCTGGCTTGACGTTCCGCGTCGGTCATTTGTTGCTTTTCGCCTCGGCCTCGGCCTTGGCGTTGCAACGGGTGTTGATGACCAACACGCACGCGGCACTCTTCGCAAATATCAAAGTCAGCGCACTTTGTGCATCTGTAACCGGCACCGGCTTCGAGTTCGCGAGAGCAGACGTTACAAGTAGCCACAAACGCTGGTTCGGATGGGTTATTCAAGTGGTACAACACCATCATCGTCGTGTGCTTCGCGCGACGCAACGAATCGAATTGGAAGTGGTTTCCTTGACACAACGAAAGAAACGCTTGTCGCGTATCGAAAAACTCGGATTGCATGGCTTTGTCCTCTTCCTCTTTGACTTTCTCTTCTTTCACGGCCGGCAACGGCGGGCACTTCTGGCACACCAACTCGCCTCTGCTTAAGAACTTCTTCTCCTCTCTGGGCATGGCGGACTCGATCGAGTTACACTCCTCGCACAGACGCAAAGGATCTTTCGGATTTTCCTCCTTCGGAACGTACAAGTTTTCCTCCGCGACGGTTTTGCGGCAGTTCGTACACTTTGGCGCCAAGTGCGCCAAGATGAAATCGTTGCGCATGGCGGAAATCGTCACGCCGAGTTTTTTCATCAACTCGGAGTCTAAATCACCGTCGACAGACGCCGAGTAGACTTTTTTGTTTGCAGATTTTGCCGCTTTGCGCGCGTTGACTTTCGTGCCCGTCGTGAGCGTCTTCATTTGCTTCTTTTGCTCCTCTTGTTCTGCGATGATGCCTGGGATCCATTCTTCAGCAACGCCGGGAAAATAATCGCCATCAAAGTACGGATAATCTCTCGCCGATCGAACCTCTTGCAAAGAGCCACCTAAATTGTACTCGTCGTAAATGTTCGTCACCGAGTGCACGATGCCTTCCTTGGCGGCGCCGCGGAGCATCTTCATGTACCACTCGCGCAACTTGTCGCTTTTAGGGACTTTTTGCACCTTCGGGTGACAATACAAAATGTAATCGTCACCTTGGAACGGTGGGCACGCCCAAATAAAACACGAGGTGAACCCTCTTTGTTTGGCGTAATCCAGGTAGCCAATCAAAATTTGATGGTACACGAACGTTCTCAGTGCCATCGGTTCGCCGATGCTGGCGACGATACCTTCCGGGCGGAAGTATTTCACCGAGTCCAAATAAGACAAGTAAATGCGTCGTTTGTTCGGGTTCGGACAATCCTCGCCGTACTCTTGGACGTAAATTGCCATCAAACACACGTCCACGCCCTCGATTTTTTGAAAGAGCAAAATGACTCTATTCTTGTACAAAAATTCTTCCGGGAAACCGTCCTTCTTGAACGCATCCATGAACCGCTGTTTCGTGTCGCACTTCTTGTCGGTTTGCGATACGACACGAATGGTTAAATCCTCCGCGGTTGGCACCGTTTCGACCGGTATGCCCAGATGTTTCGCTCTTGCGACACGTTCCTCTGCCAAAGCATCCAAGACGCGCTTCTCCAAATAGTCGCCCAAAACTGTCTTCGTCAACGTCTTGGCCGGTTGCATGGAGTTGGGACGTTCAGACGTCACCGTTCGCTCTTGCTTCTCGATTTGCGATAAAATGCACGTAGGGCACGTGAAATGTGCTTCGCCGTGGGTGTTCTTCCTCCCGTTAAACAAGACACATATTTGGTGATACCAATTGTTGCAGAAATCGCATTGGACCCACGGCTCTTCTAAATCGTCGTCGTTCTTCTTCTTAATCAAAGAGTTCTTCGGGAAGCGTTGGCCTTCGATATCGATGTGGCCTTGGATGGTATTATAACACGGATTACACCACGTGTCCTTACGCATCTCGCCTCCCGGAATGTTTGGGACGTGGTAGTACACTTGACCTCTCTTGATTCTTCCGACGCACGAGTAACAATACATCGGCGGCGGCTCAAACGTTAACCGTTCGACGCCGCAAGCGCGGCAGGAAGACTCCGTAGCGTTGGCAATAATCTTGTCGGCTTCTGCATCGCGTCGTCTCGCGGACATTGGCGCCACAATACCAGGTATTTTCTCTTTCCCTTCCGTCAGTCGTAAAGACGCCAAATGCGTTCGGATCTCCTCCGGCGTGAAACATTCCATTAACGACGTGCCTTCGCCTCCTGGTTTTCTATCCGCGTTTCCGGTCCCTTTCACCATCAACGGCGGAGGCATCAAATCAAACTGCGCTTGCGCCGCCTTGGCGGCCGCTTGTTCAGCTTTCGTCATCTTCTGTTTCTTCCCACCACCTTGCGCCGCCGCAGCCTGTTGCTGCGCGAGCATCGCTTGTTGTTGTTGTCGCTGTTTTAACATCGCCGACCGAACTGGGCCGCACACCGGACAACGCGGATCTTTGCAGTTTTGGTGGTGTTTCAACAACTCTCTGGACGCTAAACATCTCGGGTATTGGCACGTCGGTAACGTGCACTTCAAGACGTGCTCCCATAAGTGCTTTGCCACGTGGCAGTGCGGCGTATACGGACACTTTCCTTCCGCCGCTTGACATTTCGACGCGTGACGAAGGAAGAGCAACCATCGCTGTTGCTTGACAATGTACGCTTTCTTGATTTGCTCGTCGGTTGATCCGGGCGGCGCGGATGCCCCCGGACGGATGTGTTGTTGCGTTTGTTGCGTTTGCTGTGCTTGCTGTGCCGCTTGCTGTGTCGCTTGCTCCTGTTCCGCCGCTAATCGAGCCGCAGCTTGCGCTTTCGTTTCTTTCTTCTTCTTCTTCCCGCCCGCTGCGGCTTGTTGCTGTTTGCTCGTCGCAGCGATCGCTTTCGCTCTCGCCACTTGCGCTTTCTTCTCAGCCGCAGTTAACGGTTTATTGCTAGTTGTAGTTCCTTGGTTAAATTGCGTCATTTGCGCTGCGGTTAATGGAACGCCGTTTGGTCCGAGCATCTGCATCGGCGCGTTGTTCCCGCCGCCCGGCGACCCCGCTTCTTGACCTCTAATTAATCGCTGTCCATTTGCTAAGACGTTCCCAACCCCGTTCATGGGAACCATTTGCCCTGGTGGCGGCATACCACCACTCCCAATCAACGCACCAGGTGGCACCGCTCCGTTCATTCCCATACCGTTCGCGCTTCCAATCAACGCCGGGTTCGGTTGGCCGCCGTTCATAATCTGTTGCTGTTGCTGCTGCGCTTGCGCTTGTTGCTGCTGTTGTTGCATCTGCGCGGCTTTTGCACCGGGCCTCGTCACCATAATCCTCGCCACGGCCTGTAACCTCGCCTCTAACGTATCTTTATCGCAATACTCCTCCTTCGTTCGCGCGCCTCGATACACCGCTTCTTCGAGACGCAACACAAAGTCCGGAAGCTTTTGTTGCCACTCTTTCGTCACGGACGGTTTGCGCTGTTGAAACAAACGTAATCTGTATTATTATACGTATTATCAAATGAAAGAGTAAATCAAGTTCACCTCGTCAGTTCATGTTCTAGTATCAAAGATCTTCAAACGCGTTTTTTAACATCCAATCGATGCGACGTTCGCGCGGCGAAAACAGCTTCTCAAAGAAGACTTTCACGCGTGTATTTGAAAACGAGTTTGGACCAAGAGAGAGAAAACCAAGAAAAAAAAAACAATCTCGGTTCTTTTCGCCGCGCGACTACGACCAAATAAAACGAATAACAAAACGTACATGTGTTGAATCAAGATTTTCCGTTGTGGAATGTCCTCGTCGCTTTGCCACGTCCGCCATTGCCCGCCTTTTCTTGTCGCCTCGGTCCCGTTGGATGCCATTTCCGATTACTCTTCGCTTTACGCCTTTCTCTCTTTCTTTTCTCTGTTTTTCTCTTTTCTCTTCTTTCAAATTTTTTGTTCGTCTCTTCCTCTTCTGTTCTTTCGTGGCCCTTCTTTCGCCTTCGAAAATTTCTACCCTGCCTTTCGCGCAATCTCGCTCGACCACCGCGTATACTCTTCTTCAACGCGCGCGCGATCCGAAGTTTCTTTCCGATCTTTTTCGCTCCTAACGAGGCAAACGTAATCGAGCCGATCAAATACCGGTGGATTTGATCGGTTTTTTACGACGTAACGTGCTCAAAGAGGACGATGAATGGAACTCTGGTGCGCGGTGGAGATTGGGAGATTTTGATTTGTGAGTGCGTGCCTCTCCAAGCAGCACACAAAGTTTTTGCAGGAAAAGAGGTGAATTTTTTTTCAAAAGAGGATGAAACCAAAGCGACTGTGTTGCTTTTCTGTGCGCTTCTCTTTCTCTCTCTCTCTCTCTCTCTCTCTCTGCTTTCTTTCTTATAAGCGCTCTTCTCTCCGATGACGAGAAGAAGAATCATCGCGCGAGATTCTTCTTCTTCTTCTTCTTCTTCTTCTAAAGCTCGTCCTTTCCCTACTTTGTTGGGGAAGTTTTATTACTAAAGACGACACCGCGTACGCCTTTTCTTTCGCAGAGTGGGCGCGTGTGTGTTTTGGTCGTTTTGCTCTCTTCCTCGCGTATTTTCTTTTTTGGTTGTTACTTTCTTTTGGCTCTTTGGCCTGTGCTCTGCTTTTTACTTTGGACGAACGACGAGTTTTTTATCTCCCCAGAAGAAGAAGAAACTCTTTTCCCCTCTTCTATCCAATGCGTGGGAAACACGTTAAAGTTTTTATCATAACACACAACATATAAGAATAGAAAGAAGAAGATGATGTTTTACGGAGTATCATCGTCTGTATCGTCGTCTGTATCGTTCGTATCGTGGATGAGAAGGACAGCAGCAGAGAACAACAACAACCACGGCAGAAGAAGAGCAACGACGACGGCGCAGAAGAAGAATTTGAGGAGGGAAGTCGTGTCGTCGTGTGGTGGGAGTTCGCGGGGGTTGCGAGAAGAACGCAGGCGTCGAAGCGCCCACGCGAAAAGAAGAGAGAAGAAAATAGAGGAGTTCTCCTCCTCGCCGCTGTGGGTCGCGAACGCCGGGTCGTCGGCGAACGCCGAGTCTGAGTTTTACGCCGCCCAAGATGCTCGACACAAGGCGTTCCTCGTCGCCAACGAACTGAAAAAGAAGAAAAAAGTACCAAAAATTGTAAAGAGAACGGTTTCCGCGTTGGTTTTAGGCGTTTTGGCGGCGTTTTTCCTCGGGTTCGGAGGGTGGTTCTGGGTCGCTTTGATCGGTTTGTGCGCGTACGCGTCCGGGACGGAGTATTTCGAGTTGATGTCGAAAGTGAACGAGGAGCTGCCGCACCCGCCGCCGAGGTGGGCGGCAAAGTGGATAACCGCGTGTTCGGTGTTTTTGTGCGTAATCTTGCACGTCTCCGGGGGGAGATCGCTACCAGTGACGATGGCTATGGTTGCCGCGTTTTCCTGCGCGGTTGCGGCGTTAATTTCGAACGAAGAGTCGCACTTCATTGAATTCACGACGACGTTGTTTGGATTATTTTATTGCGGGTTTTTGCCTTCGTTTTGGATTAAACTGAGAGCGATGTCTGGGATTCCGTTGGCAATCGATCGAGCCGGGTCTATCGTTTCCAGTTGGCCATTGCAGCTAGGGGGACCGACAAGTTGGACTTTAGGCGTCTCCATCACGTTGATGACGGTGTTGTGCGTCGTCTCTGCGGACGTCGGGGCGTATTTCAGCGGTAAAAATTTTGGCAAAAAATTCTTCGGGAAGAAGTTGACGACGATTTCGCCGAATAAAACCATCGAAGGCGCCATTGGTGGTGGGATTTTTAGCATCGCGTGTTCCGGAATATGCTGGTATTTGTTGGGGATTCCCGAAGAGTTGTGGAGAACGTTAATTATCGGAGGCTTTATTTACGCGAGTTCAGTTTTCGGAGACTTGTTGCAATCGGTGATGAAGCGCAACGCCGGCGTAAAAGATTCCGGAAAGTTTATCCCCGGTCACGGCGGATTTTTGGACAGATTTGATTCGTACATGTTTACTGGCTCGGTGACGTATTACTTGACGCTCGCTTTAATAGTTGGATTGAATATTCGCCCGAAGTATTTCGGCGCGTAAACAGATTGTGTTTTTAATTATTACTCTTTGCGAAAGAAAAGTCATATCATACATATTCACAAGAACTATATTTTGCTATTTAATCTATGCTCTATTTATGTGTGCTTACGCGCGCCTACGATACATATGTATAAGCTAATTAAACTATTCTTTGCCTACAATTCTCGCTTCCTTAACACTATGTACGAGGTTGTTCCAAAATGCCATCGATCGAACGTAACCACGTCGCAAGTATCTCCTACGCTCTCCCTGACTATCTTTTCTATGTCCTTATTCCAAGCGCATCCCCACTTCTTTTCGTGCATATCAACGTGCGCGTCTAAGATGTTCGAGAGCCAATAGTCGTGCACGCTTCCTTCTGGGGGACGTCCGTGTTCCAACATCAATATCTCGCCGTTTGGTTTCGTCACCCTCGCGAGCTCCTTCACAACCTTCCCTGGATTCGCCGTGGAGCAAAGTCCAAACGTCATCACGACGTAATCAAAACTGTTCGATTTCTGTTTCATCCGCGTCGCGTCGTCCACTTCTGCTTTGATTTCAGTTGTTCCATCGTTACCTACCCGCGAATGAAGAAAAATTTTCTCTCTCGTTTCCTTCACCATCGCCCCCGACGCGTCCGTCAACACCACGCGCTTCAACATCTTCTCCCCAAACGGATACTTGTTCAAATTCCGCCCAGTTCCACACGCCGCTTCCAACACGTCTCCTTTCTTTGCTCTCCGAACTAAACGCGTGCGCAAGAAATCAATGCCGGTGAAAAACTCGTGAAAGTTCAATTCGTCGTCAAACGTTTTCGCCAATTTATCGTACGTTTCGACCGATGATGATTTCGACGGTGTCTTCTTTTTTGTGCTCTCATCACGACGAGAACAACAACAATTTCCCGAAGGTGGTCCGAGCGCGACGCCGTACCCGACGCACAGGCCTACCGATGCCGTCGCCGTCGCCAATCCAGTCGTCAGAAACGAGCGAATAAAACTCATTCTTCATGTCTTGTTGTTTTGACGAAAACGGACCAAACAAGAAAATTTTCCCTTTTATTAGACAGTTGGGTGCACAGTTTTTGTGGAGACAAGAAGGAGGAAAAAAAATCAAAAATCACCCGCAGAATCATCTCCCACATATAGGAGAAAATAATAAGAACACTACTACTCTCTTCTCGTCGACGCGCAAAAAACGGCGGCTCTTTTGTTGTCGTCGTTGTGCTGCCGTGCGTGCGTGCGTGCGCGTGTCGACGTGGACGACGGCTTTTTTTTTCTCGAAGAAGAGAGAGGACTTAGTATATGACGAGAAGAGAGGAGAAGAGGAAGAGGGATGATTTGATTTTTTACGACGCGAATCTGCTGTAGGAGTCGTCGCTTCTTTCTCGCGGGAGTATTAAAATGGAAACGAGACCACCACCACCACCACCACCGGAGGAAAAGGATGAACGCTCGCGTCGGCGCGGTCGTCGTCGTCGGAAAACAGAAAAGAAGCGACGACAGGGAGGAGGAGAGAAGAACAAAAAAAAACAGAACGAAATTCCGATTCTTTTGAGAGCGGTGTACGGTCGTCACGTGTACACGGTGCGAGAGGCGATTCGAAAAGTGTGCGAACAGTTTCGCGGAGCGCCGAAAAGCGTGATGAAAAATTTGGAGGATAAAGAGAGAGATTCGAGAGCGTACGCGAGAGGCGTTTTGGACGAGTCGTTTATAGCGCTACCGGAGAGGTTACCACCGCTGGTGATGAAGAGTTCCGCGGAGGAAGAGGCCGAGGAGGAGGAGGAGGAGGATTTGGGCGCGCGCGGATATCCGACGATGAGTTCGCCTCCGGCTATCGGGAGACCGACGGCGAAGGAACGCGTGGCGACGGTACAGATGAAGTTTTTTAGCGCTCGGCAGAAGCCGAATAACGCGTTATGTTTTGGATTGACCAGGTTTGCCAAAGGAAGAGACGAGAGGAATTGCGTGAATAGCGCCGAGGCGTTTGCGACGAGCACGCATTGGGGGACGTTGTGGGATCGCGTAGGGGACGAGATAGCGGAGTGGTTGATGTTGTACGCGAGCGGGTTCGCGAGTTTGACGTCGACGTCGACATCCACAACGACGGCGAACGCGGAGAAGATCGTTCGACAGTTATTTGAAACGAGTGGTGCGCCGACGGTGATTGCAAAAGCGAAGAAGAAAAGTAAGAAGCGTTCGCGTGGTCGCCGATTGAGTAGCGAGAAAGAGGAGAGATTGGTTCAAATTCTGGGAAAACCAATCACATCTGAGCATGTGGTTTTTAAGGCGTCTATGGATCGCGCGAACTGTACGTATAAGAAAAGCACGGCGAGCGCGCTGGCCTCTGGGGTGAGTCACCACGAGTCAATGGCGAACTATAGCAGCGTTTTCTCGCAAGGCGCGAAGAAGATGAAGAAGAAACTCACTCCAAAACAGATTAAGAAAGTAAAACGGAGGAAAGCAAAGCGCAAAGAGTACGCCGATATGAAGAAGAAGGCAAAAGAAGGCAATGGAAAGGTAGAAAATGGACAACCACAACAATTGTCGTCGAAAGAAGACGTGACGATGAAACAAACGACGGTGAACGCGAACTTTGTTGTCGTAGGTAACGAGGAAAACTCTGTGCCTGAAGCGACGCCGGAGGAGGACACTCAAACGACGAAGGAAGATACGCCTATTCTGAGCACGCAAGAGCTCGAGGACGATGATTGGTGCATACCAGAAACGCCTTCGCAATCTAACGGTGACGCAGACGACGACGACGACGACGACGACGACGACGCAGGTGTTCAAGGGACAGCAGAAGATGATATGAATGATTCTCCAGTCAAAAATAAGAAGCGAGGGAGAGAAACGAGGAAGCCTCGTCCGCCGAGCTGGGTTCGACGCAAACTGGCGAAAGAGCGCGCCGAGGCTGAGGCGAAAGCGAAGGAAACGGCTGACGAGGCGAAAAGAGAAGAAACGAACACCACGAGTTTTATTGCCACCGAAAGTATGGGAGAAGACGAGAAATGGGCCATGCTCGCTCGATACGCGGAACAATCGAAACAACGTAAACTCGAACGTCTCGCGAAGGAGAAACAAGAACAAATCCAACAAGCCGAGTTGAAAGCAAAAGCCTCGCGCGTAATTGGCAAACAGACGAAGAGAAAGAATGCTAAGAAGACAGTTGACGCGAACCACCCAAGAAATATAGTGTTAGATCGATCTCCGGCGTTATATTGCTCGACATTTTCCAAACGACCTGGTTTTCCTGCGAAACATATTCTTCGATGCAACGGGTCGAGCATAAACGCTTCGCGTAAACTGTATGCAGATATCTTTGGAGCGAAGAAGCGGAAAGTAAAAACACCACTGATGCATCAACAACGAATCAACGATCCGCGAATGGTTATGAGTCAAGCGCCGTCGAGCTACATGTCCTCCGAGCATCAAGAAATCATCCCGACGCAGCTCTCGCAGAAAAGCCCGCGAATGACCATACGCATCTCCAAATCGCACCGGAAAAATGTTTTACCCCTCCTTCGACGCACGTTACGACGTGCAAAAAAGTGCAACTTTGCTAAACTATTAGATCTACACTGTCCGGTGAAACGTTCCGATTGGAGAACGGCTGATACCGAGCAATTGGTCAAATTGAACTCGTCTCACAAGGACGTTTCGAGCTTCATCTGGGCTATTCTCCGCGGGGTGCTTCCAAAACAGTTTCTCGGGTCAAAAACGACCACAAAGAGGCGTTTACGCGAGTTTGTCTCGAGAATCGTATCTTTGAGAAGAATCGAGAGGTGCACTTTACACGAAGCTATGATTGGTGTGAAAACATCGGACTACGCATTCTTGGATAATGTGGATTATCGCCGCCGCGAGAAGAAGAAAATACAAAAGAAGAAGACAGTTGCCGAGTTTGAAGCACGAAAGCGACGGGTGGAGAAGATTATACTTTGGATTATCAAATCCATCGTGTTCCCCGTCATCCGTTCGCACTTTTTTGTCACCGATACCGATCACGAGCGACAGAAAATGTACTATTATCGCAAAGGCGTCTGGTCGCGAATTGTTCGCGCAAAGAATAGAGAATTCGTCACCAGCGGAAGATACGAAAAGCTTTCTAAGAACGACACAGAAAACACGCTTTCGCACCATTCTTTGGGCTTTTCTCGAATTCGTTGGAAACCAAAGAAAACAGGTGTTCGCCCGATTGCCATGCTCGGACAACCGGCGAGTATGCGTTTAACGAGTAAAAAGCGAGACGGGAGCGGCTTCAGGAAGAAGATGAAATTTGAATTCGAGCCTGTGAACGATCGTCTATATACGATTTCAGACATACTTGACCACGAAATTCGAGCAGATGAGACGTTAATGGGGAACTTTGTGAGTGATTACGACGAGACGATGAAAATATACGCGCCTTTTGCCGAACGATGGAGAAGGAAGCAGGGGCTCTTGAATACCGACGAGGTGGATGAGGTGGTAGACTCGGAGGACTCTCCGGAGGATATCAACAAAACGAAAGCGACTGTGAAAGACAAGAAAAAATTGCCGAAGTTATACTTCGTGTGTGCCGATATCAAAGCTGCTTTTGATTCCATTCCAACGGAAAAGCTCGAAACTGTCATATCGAGTTTGTTCAAGAAACAGGAATACGCCATGCTTAAATACCGGACGCAGAGCGTGCTCGGAAACAGATACGCCACACGAAAAGTTGCGTTTGCCACGGAAAATGTTGAAGACACAGGTATGGATATCGTACACAAGAATTCATCAGGATCCGCGATAACTTCATCGCAAACCGATGCAAATACCGCGACGGCGGACGAGAATATAAAAAACTCGAAGAAGAAACTACCCGGTCCAATCTTTTCACCAAACGAGAGCGACGTCGGTCGGCGCGCGCTCGTCAAAACGCTCCCACCCGGGTCCGTGTCTATCGATTTAGGTAAAACGCGCACTGCATATCGTCATCAGGCGCTGAACACGCTTCGTGAACATCTCGGAAACACGCTCGTTAAATCACACGGTTCCTTATTCCGTCAAAAGATTGGCATTCCACAAGGTTCGATTCTTTCCACGAAACTATGCGCTTTGTTTTACGCGCACATGGAGCAAACGCAATCGATGGCCGCGTTCGAAACTGAGATTTATAAAGGCACGCCAAAGAAGAAAGTTTTGAACGAAGGGTACGGCGACGGTGTTTTTATGCGCTGGACGGACGATTTACTTTTTGTCACGGACAATTTCTCTAGAGCGAAACACTTCTTGAACTCTTTGCTCGACGGTATTGCCGAATATGGCGTGGAAATCAATCCGACAAAGACAAAGATAAACTTTGATCATCTGGAACGCAAATTAGAAAAGAATGTGGAATGCAAAGACGGTTGTGAGTTTATTCCATGGTGCGGTTTGCTTTTCGACACGCAAACGCTGGAAGTGCGCGCGGATTACTCCAAGTATCTCAACGTCTGGCTTCGCGAAACAATAAATCTTCCGAGTTCACATTTGGCGTGGAAATACCTCTCGAACAAAACGCGGTCTTATTTGAACCACAAACTCTGCGCACTTTTATACGACCCAAGAGTAAACAGTCGTGAGACTATTGCGACAAACATGTACCAAGCGTTACTCTTGTGTGCGGCAAAAACAACCTCTTACGTGCGTGCGGTAGAGGCAGTTCCCGGCGTGACGCCGTGCGGCCACGCGCTTTTGAAACGCGCCATCGAAAGCGCCATAAGTTATGCGCGAACCGGTGCTCGAAAGCGGTTACTAGATAGATATCTAGATCCAAACTTAGTGCCATCCGAAAAAGTTTCTCGCGCGTTAGGTTTACTCGCCTTTCAAAAGTACTTTTCTTGGTATTCTCTAGTTGGCAGAAGGAGGAAGAAGAAGAACAAAACGAAACACGAGGAAACCGCCGCGTGGCTCCGCGCGCAACTTTCCCTCTCGCGTTCGATGAGTGAAACCGTCGCGGAAGTCTCTAAAACAATCACCCCAGCTTGTAAGAATGAGTTCTTTGAAAGCATCCGAGCTTGATTAAAATATCAGAGCAAATGTATACATACACAGTAGAAAGCGATAGCGATAGCTTTTTGTAGAACCTGTAGAGTAGCGAGTAAAATCAGCTTCTTTTCCTGCGGAATCTCGACGCCAAATTTGCCATAGGACGGACGACTGCACATTCAGAAATTCTTCTCTTTCGTTTGTTTGTTTGTGGCTCAGGTGCCTCAGAATATTAATACTCCACCCCCCACAACAACAACACACCGCTTGCTCACCCAAAAAATGTTTACGCTTTCCAGCAAAACATCTTTACCGCACGCGTTGTTCACGGCCAAGCACCCGAGGCAAAAGACGTCGTCCAACAAACGATGCGCGACGACGAAAGCGGTCGTGAACGACTCGCCGAGAATAATCGTCGAAAACGACGCCGAGACGAAGAAATTTCGGTTGAGAGATCACCAACGGGAGGTTATTCGAGACATGTCTGGCTTTGCCGGCGGGGAGGTAAGGATTATATATACGCGTGTACTTTTTACGCCGCCGTCGTTTTCATCTACCAAACGCTTCCAAAACTCGTCGTCCGTTTGTGATCGTCGCGTTTTGTGCGATTGAAGAGCAGCGAGCGAGAAAGAGCGAGAGAAATTCGTATCGCGGAAGTTCCCGTGACGTCTCCCCCAAAGAGAAGGGAGAGATAAGAAATTGAATTTTGGTAAACGCGCTTTCAAACGCGACGCATGGTGGTGATTTACATTCTTCCCTCGCGCTCGCTCTTTGTTGTTGTTCGCGGACACAACTCGCGCGCCAGATGTGTGTTCTGTACTCACCTCCTTCTCTCTCTCTCTCTCCGGGAAAAAATTCTATTTTAAAACAACAGCTCATGGGCCTTCTGAAAGACACCAACAAAAACTGGCAACCGCAAGACTTTCTCCCGGATCCGGAATCGGAACAGTTCTTGGACGAAATCAAGGAAATCCAAGAGAGATCGAAAGGAATTTCGGACGATTTGATGGTGGTTTTAGTCGGCGATTTAATCACGGAAGAAGCTTTACCGACGTACATGAACATGTTGAACACGTTGGAAGAGACGAAGGATACCACGGGCGCGGACGGGACGCCGTGGGCGCAATGGACGAGAAAGTGGACCGCGGAAGAGAACAGACACGGTGATTTGATGAACAAGTACATGTGGATGACTGGTAAGTGCAACATGAAACCGATCGAGACGACTATTCAGAATTTGATTGGAAGCGGGATGAACCCGAAGACGGACAACAATCCGTATTTGGGTTTCGTATACACGTCGTTTCAAGAGAGAGCGACGAAGGTTTCGCACGGGAACACTGCGAGAATGGCGTTGGAGGCTGGCGACGATAAGTTGGCCAAGATTTGCGGCATCATCGCCGCCGATGAAGGCAGACACGAGATTGCGTACCAAAGAATCATCGACGAAGTAAAGAAGAGAGATCCAGACGGAGCGGTGTTGGCGTTTGCGGATATGATGAGGAAACAAATTACCATGCCGGCGCACTTGATGGACGATGGTCAGCACAGAGCGAGAACGGGGAGAGATTTGTTTAGCGATTTCGCCGCCGTGGCAGAACGATCGGGCGTGTACACCGCGGATGACTACGCGGATATCATGGACCATTTGATCAAGAGATGGGAGATCAACTCCATGACTGGTTTGTCGGTGGAAGCGATGGAAGCGCAAGAATATTTGATGAAACAACCGGATCGTATTCGTAAATTAGCGGCATTCGGTAAAAAGAAAGCGGCAAAGAAAGGGCCGATGACGGAATCGTTCTCTTGGATCTTCGACCGTGAAGTGCAAATCAACTAAAATACAAAAAAATTCTAGAGAACGACGACGACGACGACGACGACAAAAACTAAAAGAGAAAGAGAGAGAGGGGAAACCACTAGACATGTACAAATATTATTAAAGACTCGTTTTTAATAAGAATTTAAAAAGAAGCTTATTACTAATGCTATTGATGCTCTACCTAGGTTCTTTCCTCTAAGCGCCTTGCCGAAACGTCGCCTCTAATCGAAACGAAAGAAACGAAGTATCCACGTGCGTTTGCAACGGAAGCAACTTCAAGAACCCATCGACGTGCTTCTGAAACTCGTTTTCGATGGAATCTAAACTTTCCTTCGCGCCCGTGACGAAATCTTCGCTCAAATAGTCTTCGCCTTCCTTGGATTCGCCAAAATCGACGCCCCATTGCTGATTCATCTCGCGCTCGACGATACGTCTTTGATCGGATTTTCGCACCCGCGAGGCATCCTCGATCGCTTCGTACAGCTTGAACGTGTGTGATTTGAATTTTTGTACGGAATCGAAAATCAGCTGTAAACTTCGTTGCAAAACTTGCGATTTCGTGCCTAACAACGCCTTTTCGATGACTGAATTCAAATAGTTTTCGTGACCGGCGATGATGGAATCTAAATCGTCATTTGCCGCGTTATGGGATAATTTACATTCAAACTCGTTCCAAGACGGTTCCAAGACTTCAAACATAACGTAATACTGGACATCGCTTATCAATGCGTGCATGGATTGTCGCACGCGATGACATCGCGCCTGTTCAACCTCTAACGCTTTGCCGATGTTACCGCCTAAACCTTCGCGTTGGAATCTGGACGAAACCGTCGGTTTCATGGCTTTCCATAACTCGCACAGCGTATACTCGGCTCGTTTCAACTTCCAAAGGAACGTGAACGCTCGAGAATATCTTCCCATTTCGCGGTCGCTGAAGATAGTCGTCAACGGTGCGCGGAGTTTGTACTCGAGAGAAAACACGTCCCATCCTGTTTCATCCTCCAGCGGTTTCATCAGGCGCACGCTCAAAGCATCGATAACGTGCTGATCTGCTAAACAGGCGTTGGAAACGCGAACGGCGGCGTCTAAATTACCTCGCAATGAATATTGCGATATACCTTCGCGACTCATCGGGTCGATTTCTTTATCGAGCTCGTCGTGGATGGATTCCATGAGCGCGTGAATAAAATCGCCTTGGCCTAACAACAAGTACTGCTTCAACGCGACAAAGTGTGCCTTGAGACGATAGTGTTCGAATAAGGATTCTCGGACGGCTGAGTCGGCTACGCGTTTAGCATTTGAAATGATATCGGGCAGCATTTTGACGAGCTTTTCAAAACTATTCTCGTCGTCAGAAGTAAACGCCGTCGACGCCGTCGATGTCGACAACGACGCAAAGAATTCGTCAAAATGTTTCAAAATCGTACGCGATGCGTCACCCCATTTCTCGTCTTTGCACGCGTTCTTCAAAAACGCAATCGCCGCGCCACACTTCAAGGTTTCGTTTGCCGTTTTTGAGGATATGAAAAACGGTTTCGAACTCTCGTCGATGACGAAGCCGCTCTTCCAAGACACCGATGAAGAAGGTAATCGACCGTCGTCGACAATCTCGTCGTCGGAATCGAAGCGGTACCATCGGTTTATCGCCTCTACATCATCATCGTCGTCGTCATCGTCGCGATCTTTGTCCGTCGCGTGGACACTATCGATATTTTTATTTCTGTGACGATAATAACGATCGTTTCTTTGTACGAAAAACTCGCCAATCATGGTTCCCGCTTTGTTACTGGTACCCTCGGATTTAAAACTCGAGTCGCCTCTCGCGCACCATTCTTTCATCGCTTCAAAATACGGTTTAGCAGTTTTCGCCAAGACGCGTCGAATGATGCCATCGTGGACGACATCACCGGTATCCGAATGCCTATATAACTCCGCGAGTAACGAGCCGCCTCTTAAATGTTCTACTGCGTCGCATACGATGGCCAAAGCGCGCATCATTCGTTTCGGCTCGTCTAACCAGACGAGAAGTCGTCTGAGTGTGACGACGTCTGAACCAGTCGGTGCGATGGGATCAGAGATGACACCGTTACTTCCATTTCTATCATGTCTACCACTTCTATGCGACGTCGTCGCTAAACTATCGAACGATCTATCGTTCAGCAAAACTATATTATTCGCCTCGTCGTCCTCTTCTTCCGCTTCACTGATGTCGTCGTTATTGTTCTGCACTTTTGCCTCCAACACGGCTAACATTTTGTAGTGTTTCGACAACTCGTTCGACAGCGCGCTTCGAAACGCGCTCCTCGTCGCGCCTTCAGTTTCCTTTGCAAACGCCGACGTCGGCGCATCTGACGTCGATTTCACCTTTCTATACAACCATCCGAGCTCGCAAATTTTCCTACACGCGTGTCTTCTCCCTGGAGCAATCGGCGCGTCTTTCGGAAAAATGACGTACGCGTCGTTCACGAGATCAAACTTGATGTAGTTACCATCGATGCCATTGCACGCAAATATGCAATCTCTCACTAACTTTGACTCCGCGACTTCGCCGTTTCGTCTTCGTTCCAACGCTAATCTATTGAAAGCGTCGTCTCTCGGACCGCCGACCGGAGACGATACCGCCGCGGTAGACGGTGAGATCATCTTGTGTCGGTGGCTCGGCGTCAAAGCTCTCGCCATGGTCGCCAGCGTCTCCTTGTGTTTCTTACTTTTCCTACTCCGTGCTCTTCTCTCGCCGCCAGAAGAAGTTATCGTCGTCGGTCCGAAAGTGTCGTTCGCCAACAACCGCTCCACCGTCGCCGAGCGTCCACGCCGCGTCGTCCGATGGTGGTCTCGTCCCGGTGTTTGCAAACCGTAATACCCGTCGTCGTCGTCCTCCTCCTCCTTGACCGTTCTCGCCGGCGAATCGAAATACTTCTGTCCCTTGTCTTCCTCTCCCTCCGAGCCGTCCTCCTCCTCGTCTTCCTCTCTTCGAAGCTTCCAAAGCAGTTGAAAAATCTCCCTCTTTTTCCCCACGCTTCTGTGCCACGCCTCGTCCGCGTGTAACCTTTCGTGTAACCTCGCCACGTCCACCGCGACGTCGAACCCTTTCCTGTCGCGAACTCGGTCTTTGATTTTATCCAGGATCGAATATTCATCCTCCGTGTCGTCATCGACTAAAAACGCGTTCGTTTTTGTCGTCGTCGTCGTCAAAGTGCTCCGTAAAATCCGATTCGCGAATCGTTCCAAATACTCTCTCTCCTCCAGAGATAAAGAAGACGAACGGCAGACGGTGCGGACGAGTCGTTTCGAAAGACTCTCCGTCGTCCGCGGCGTCTCCTCGTCCTCTTCCTCCCTCACGCGTTGTCGTTCCGACGTCATCGTTCGAAGGTGTTCGTTGTGTCGTTTTCTGTTGACTTTTGAAAATTTTTTTGGTCGTACTGGTGAACACCCTAAACATTTGTTTTTTTTTTAAATCTCTCTCTCTGTTTTTAAAATCAGCGAAACGCTTTTTTTTCCTCGAGCGACAAAAAAAAAGAGAAATATATATCTAGAAATAATGGACGCGAAAGAAGACGCGGCAGAGGATGAAGCTTCCGTTACGCGTTTACGGACGAAGGATGACTCTTCTGGTGGTGGCTTTTGCGACGACGAGGAGGAGGAGAAAGAAAGGCGGCGGCGGGTTGTTGGGTCATCGTCATCGAAACAAAAAGGAGACGTGAATGATGCGATTAATGTTGAATCTCGTTTTGGCGAGGGGGTGTCGTCTTTATCGTCGAAAGGGAACGGCGCGCTGACCACCGCGAAGAGGAAGGGGGAGGACGAGGAAGAATACGGAGACGAGGAGGAGAGAAGAGAAATTATGCCGTACAGACCGACGTATGGCGTTGGAAAAGAAGAAGGGGAACTTTTGGGAAAAAAAGAGGATCTGGAGGAAGAAGACCAAGAAGAAGAAAAGTTCGCGTCCATGGAGGAGAAGTTTACGAACGAGGAGTGGTGGGACTCGACGACGATGCGAGACGAGAACGCGGGCGAGTTTATCGTGAACATCGAAGGAGACGACGAAGAGACGAAATTATCGCCGGAAGAAGTTGTGTACGAAGAAGATGAAGATTGGTTCAACAGACCGGTGGACGAAGACTCGATCACCGGCATTCGTTTACCCGTGGTCGTACAAAACGTGTCGTACAAAGTAAAGCATAGAACGAAGAAGAACGAGATGATTAAATTATTAAACGAAGTATCCGTGGTGTTCCAACCGTGTCGAGTGACTGCGCTCATGGGCCCAAGTGGTGCTGGGAAGACGACTTTGTTGGATGTCATCGCCGGAAGGAAGACGCAAGGAACGTTGGAAGGAAAGATTTTCGTCGGCGAGAAGAAATCGAGCTCGAAAGTTTTGAAGAGTTGCGCGGCGTACGTCGAGCAGTTCGATAACTTATTACCGACGCTAACTGTGAGAGAAACATTATTATACGCGGCCGAATTGAAACGACCGAACGTGAAGGATAAGTCGCAAGCCGCGCTCGCCGCGGAGCAGAGAGTCAAAGACGTGGACAAGTTACTCGATACTTTGCAGTTGCGTTCGTGCGAACACACGGTCGTGGGATCGAATCTCGAGCGAGGTATATCAGGCGGTCAAGCAAAACGAGTGAACATTGGCATCTCGCTCGTGACAAAACCGCGAATTCTTTTCCTCGACGAACCGACATCTGGGTTAGACTCTGAAACGTCCTGCGGCATCGTGAAAGCGTGTCGCGATCTCGCGGATGGTGGCGTCAACGTCATTGCCACCATTCATTCGCCATCCGCGGCTGCGTTTCAGCTCTTCGATAACTTGGTAATGATGAAAAGAGGCTCGGTGACCTATGCCGGCGCTCTATTTGGCGCAAACGGTGCCGAGGCGTATTTTTACGACATGGGATTTTATTGCGAACCGACGCTAAACTTTGCGGATTTTTTGGTATCGACCAACGCGACGGACGAGGAAGATTTTGTCGCCAAGTTTAAGACATCTATGCACGCGAAACATAATCGCGATTTGGTTCAAAGCTCAGTAAATAAAGCGGTTTCGTTCAAGAAACCGACTTCTTCGTCAAAGGCATCAAAAGGAGGAGGAGGACGGAAAACACTACCACCGTCAACAGCACCGTCGAGCGGAAAAGACGAAGAAAAAGAGGAAGAAGCAGAAGAGGAGGAGGAGGAGGAGGAGGAATACATCGAAGGCGTTCCAGATCACAAACCGATAAATTCCTTCGACGCCGCGAAAACCCTTTTAAAGTACCGCGCCTGGTGCAACTACCGCGACAAAAATTTTATGGGAGCTCGCGTCGTCGGTCACGTCGTCTTCTCTATCGTCATGGCCTCCATGTATTGGAAGCAAGGCGATGAATCCGCTTACTCCACCAACGCCGCTCAAAACGTCGCCAACCTCCTTTTCATGAACAACGTCCTCCCCGCTTTTGCCTCCGCGGCGTACATGCCTTCCATTCTCATGGAACGCGGTCTTTTCTACCGCGAACTCGACGACGGGTGCTACACCGTCTGGTCCTACGGTTTGTACAAAACCATAGAAGAAGTCCTCGTCGCCATTCCAGTCGCCATGCTTTCGCAACTCATCATCCACTACGGCTGTGGTCTCCAGGGCAACTTCTTCTACGACTGGATGGTATACTTTGCTGTCGGCCAATGTGGCGCTGCTTTAGCCTACGTCGTCGCCTCGGCTTCCAAAAACATCGACGTCGCCAACGCCGCCTTACCCGTCTACAACGTCCTCCAAATTCTCTTCTCCGGTTTGCTCATGCGAGAACAACAAATCCCAAAAGGTTGGGAGTGGTGGCCACCAACCTTATTCGTCCGATACGGGTGGAAAGCGCAAATGTTGAACCATTTCAACGGCGTTTTCAAAAAATCCTCCTCCTCATCTTCCTCCTCATCCTCCTCCTCCACCGGGGTCTTCTACGACGAATTCGGCGTCAAATCCTTATCCGCCACTGAGTTTTACGACGCCGAAGGTACCGTCTCCTTAAATCTCCTCATCGTCGCCTTCATTTGCGCCTGGTGGATGGTCTTCGCCGGTGCAGTCATGAGTACTGTAAGGCATCAGAACCGTTAGAAACTTCAATGCATCACACCGTTCGGATCTTCGATCGATCGGGAAGAAGAAGAGTAGAGGTGCTCACATTTTGTTATTCATTTACTTTATTATTTTCTCCATTTCATCAATCACACACCAACGAACCAAATTGAACGAAAATTCATCACTTCATCATCATGCGTTCGATCGCGACGCAGACGACGATTACGACGACTGCGACGACCAATACTAACACTAATACTGGGAAGAACGTATTTTTGAGGCGTCTTCGTTGTTCTTCGAGCGATGCGCATCGAAGCGATAAAAAAACAAGGACAGCTGCGCGTAGAAACGGACCGGAAACGACAACGACGGGTGCCTCATCAGAAGAAGAAGAAGAAGAACAACAACAACGTCGACGTGGAGACGATTTTGCAGACGACGACGACGCGAATGCTAAGACAAAGATGATGACGAGCAGACGACGACGAGAGATTTTGACTGTTTTAGGCGCTCTGCCAGCGTCCGTGGAAGCGCTGAAAACGTTTACTTTCCCTGTCTCTGCGCGAGCTTTAACGCCGAACCAAACGATAACGATATCGAAAACGTCCGAGAAAATGGCATCGAGCGGATATTCGTTCGTGAATCCAAGCATAGATTCCATGGGGTTTCACGCGTTATCGGATAACAAAGTGTACCACAACATGGCGACGATTGATAAAGAGGCGAGAGGTTTAGTCGGGTTACTTCCCGCGGGAGAGACGACCGCAGAGGAGGTGGAGATGTTGCGAGCGAAGAAGAGCTTAGAGGCGTGCGGGACGGATTTTGAACGGTATAAAGTTCTCGTTGGGTTACAAAACAGAGACGAGAAGACGTTTTATAATCTGTTGCGAACGAACGTGGAAGAGTTGCTTCCGATTTTATATACCCCGACGGTTGGCGAGGCGTGCGTGAGGTTTGGAGAGATTTTAGATCGACCTCGCGGGTTGTGGGTGTCGTTGAACGACGCCGGTAAAGTGGAGAAGTTAGTGAAGAGGTGGCGAAACGAGGGCGTTAGGATTGCGGTGATTACGGACGGGGAACGGATATTAGGTTTAGGCGACCAAGGTGCGAATGGTATGGGGATCTCGGTTGGGAAAGGTATGGTGTACGCCGCCAGCGGCGTCAACCCGGAGTGGCTGTTGCCGGTCCAAATCGATACTGGAACGAACAACGAGGACCATTTGAAAGATCCGCTATACGTAGGTTTACGCAAAAATCGAGAGAGGAGCCAAAAGTACGACTTGTTGTTAGAGGAAACCGTATTTGCAATTCGAAAACGGTACGGCGAGGACGTCATCATTCACTTTGAAGATTTTGCGCCTCGAAACGCGTTTCGCGTGTTGAAGAAATTTCAAAACGTGCCAGGCGTGGTGACGTATAACGACGACATTCAAGGCACCGCGGCAGTCACCGTGGCTGGTCTGATCGCGTCCACTCGAATCGAGAACGTTTTACCGTTAGAGAAACAAAACGTTTTGTTCTTTGGCGCTGGTCAAGCCAACGTCGGCGCCGCGGACTTGTTCGTGCGAGCGTTGAAATCGAGAGGACTGAGCGACGAAGACGCCGTGAAGCGAGTGTGGTTGTTTGACAGCAAAGGCGTTGTGACGACGTCAAGAGCAGATTTCGAGAACCTGTCCAGCGAAAAGAAAAGATTCGCGAGAACTGAATCCAACAACGCGTACGACGCCACCGATCTCCTCTCTGCCGTTCAACTCTGCCAACCGACCGCGTTAGTTGGCGCAGCCGCGGTCCCGAACGCCTTCTCCAAAGCCGTTCTCCAGGAAATGGCAAAAAACAATAAACGACCAATCGTGTTCGCCCTTTCGAATCCAACATCCAAAGCTGAGTGCACGGCAAAAGAAGCCTACGATTTCACCAGCGGCAAAGTCGTCTTTGCCTCGGGCACGAAATTTCCTCTCGATTCAGCCGCGCCTCAATTCCAACCCGGCTTTGCGAACAACGCGTTCATCTTCCCCGGCGTCGCCCGAGGCACCATCGCCTGCAAAGCCTCCTCGGTAACATCTGGCATGTTCTTAGCCGCCGCCGAACGCTTAGCCAAAGAAGTCACGAGAGAAGATCTCCTCGTAGGAAGCGTCTTCCCGAAAACAATAGACAAACTCAGCGACGTCGCGCGAGCGGTTGGCGTCGCCGTCGCCGAACGCGCCGAGAAAGACGGCGTCGCTCGAATCGAACCCGGAGGCAACGCGTTCTTCGGCGTATAATACTACGCGAATACTCGAGAAAACCGACGACAAAAACCACCCCGCAGTATATGCGCACACGTAGTATATGTGTGTTCTCGCTACACGTATCGAATAGAAATGCATCATTCAATGTCAGTATCGCTCGCTTAACTTACGAGTACCGCAGAGTACCTTACCTTGCTTTTTCATTTTTGATGTAATACTCACACGTGTGAAAAAACTCAGAAAAAGTGGATAAGACGCCACACATATTTATTGCTCTGCGCGTTATAAAGAGAAAAGAAACGCAAAGAACCTCTCTGTCTGAACGCGAACGAAACCACCTCTGCGCGACCGCAACGGAAGAAGAGTGTTTCGCACAAAATGTCTGTTGTTTCCTGTCGTCGTCGTCTCCCCGGTGTTGTTTCTGTCGTCGTTGGAACCCCGGAATACTAAAGCTTGAGGGAAAGGCGAAAGAGGATGACGACGACGACGACGACGCGATGTTTTTTTACGAAGAAATCTTCCTCGCTTTCGTCGTCGAAATCGTTCAAGAAGAGGCTCAGGAGACGAGACAGAAGAAGCAGAGGAGGAAGAGAAGGAGCGATCGTTATTCGAAGCGCTGCGGTGGAAGGAAGAGACGATTCAGACGACGACGACGAGTTTTCTTCGAATTCTTCCTCTTGGACGACACAGGACAGACAACAACAACAACAACAACAACAACAACAACAGAGACCGCGCAAGTCGTACAGTTCGAAAGCCAATACGAATCGCGATATCGCGTTGGCGAAGGCGTTGACTAAAAATAATCAATCCTCTTTTGCCGCTGGCGGGAGAAGGAGAGAGAGAGATGCGAGTTACGACGAGATGGATTTGAAAGCGGCGTTGAGATTGTTGAAAGCGTCGCCGCCGCCGCCGCCGGCGAGAAGAAGGACGACGACGAGAAGCAGCGGCGGGAGCGGTGGCGCGGTGGAAGAGAAGAAGAAAGCGCTGACGAGCGAGCAACCGAGGAAGAAAACGTTGTCGGTGTCGGATGTCGTCGTCGGGAACGAGGAGAACGACGAGGAGGCGAAGACGAAGCGAAGACAGCGAAGACGTAGGAAAAGTTCGGGCGTTCGAAACGAAGGTTTAGCAGTGATAAATAATAGCAAGGATGGTAAAAAGAAGAGAGAAGGAAGCGGCGACGAAAGCAGCGAGAAGGATTCGCTCGATGGTGTTTTGTTGGACGCGCAATCCGAAAAGGCGTTGGGCGAAGCCGTGAAGGAGTTGTTGAGATTGGAATACATCGCTAAAGCGCTGGACGACGAAGAGTTTACCATGCGAACGAGAGACGAGGAGATGGACGCGAGGGACGAGGAGAATCCAATGGCAACCTCGGATGCTATTTTGAGCATTTTTGATGCGAAACCGAAAAACGCGATGGAGATGATAAAAAACGACGGTAGCGGTAAAAATAGGAGTAAACGGATGAAGGCCGAGGAGGATATCATGTACGAACGGAAATTCGCTCGAGCCGCGGAATTGAACGTGAACGAACTTCGCAAACGATTAGACGCCGGGAAACGCGCTCGACAAATTTTAGTCTCTAAAAACATCGGCTTAGCTCGACTGTGCGCGCACAGAACGATGAAACAGATAAACACCGAGGCGAATACGAACTTTTCGTACCAACTTTCAGATATGATTTCTGACGGGCAAGAAGGGTTAGTCAAAGCTGCATCGAAGTACGATCCGTCTTTAGGTTTCCGATTTTCCACGTACGCGTACGCGTGGGTTTTGAGTAGCATTCAAAGAGGTTTAGATTCCAACTCGAACACGATTCGAACGCCGACGCATGCGCGAGTGGAGAAAATGAAGATCAAAAATTTAGAGAAAAATTTGGACGAATCGTTGGGACGAATGCCCACGGACGAGGAAGTTGCACGAATAGCAGGCGTAGACGTGAAGAGAATAGAAGCGATTGGTAACTTCGGGGTGAGTTACGCCATGCCACGCGCGACTGGGAGCGGAAACTTTTCCGGCGACATTGGCGACGCGTCGGAGATTTTGGTCGCCGATCAAGGCGATGCAAACGGGGCGACGGCAATGGCAGATTTTTGTACAACAGATGCAGAAGAACGAGCGTTGAAACTCGTCGAACGCGATTTATTTAAAGACGATTTAGAGCACGTGTTTGATACGTTGCTTCCTCGCGAAAGGTTTGTTTTACGTCACAAATTTGGTTTAGACGAATTCGAAGACGAACGCTCAGGACGAGGAAATCCAATGGCGAACATTTTAGCGAGAAAAATGGGTTTGAGTGTTAACGCCGTTCGATCGATTGAACAACGCGCGTTGGAGAAACTTCGCGCGCCGCAACGTGCGAGGATATTAGAAAAGCACGCCATCTTACCCGAAGCTAACTTTACGTTTTCATCGAATCCGTTGCGCGTGGACGACCGACCAATCACCGGTGGCGTCCACGCCACAAACGCGAAGAAGAAATCGGTTGAAGAGGAAATTTCGGATATTATACTAGAACGAGTAGAAGTTACGCTTAAAAGTGAAGACGTCGAAAAGATTGCGCAAAGCAGCGTTCGAAACACGACCTGGTCTTCGTACGAGTTGAAGTTAATGAGCGACATGCGAGGGAAGGGAATCCCTTGGAAGAAAGTCGCCGTCGCCATCGGTCGCACGGAAACGAGTTGCAAGCAAATGTACCGCAAAGTAGGAGGGTCCACGCGAAAGCACACGCCTTCGATGGACGAAAAAACTAAAGCCGCGATGCAGAAGATAGAAGAAGGCGATGCCATTATAAACGCCTAAATTTAGAATCCACCGATGTAAAAATAATAACACGCCGCTCAAAACTACTACTAATAACGTTAAACCTAAATCTAAACCTAATTAGCTCACGTACAACCCGTCTCTTTCCATGGACGGCGAAACGAGCGCTATTAACTCTTTCAAGTTGGTTTCGTTCTTCTCTCCTTTCGCAAAGACGCTCGTCACGCCATCGCTCCTCCCGGCGTAATGAGAACCGAGACGAGATATGCACTTTTTCGAACTTCCGTAGCTCGTCGTCGCCTCTCCTATACCCGCATACGAACTCCCATTCGCTGGCGCGTTCCCTAGCGGGATTCTTAAGCCATCGGGCCCAAACGACGGACCCTGGGCTCCGAAATCGAATATCGCCGGCGAGCCGACGTTTGGCAAAATCTCCATCCCACTCGCGTCGCCGTTCAGAAAACTTTGCTCGTTCTTAAACACGCACAAAAACGCAGCGGGGCAATCTCTGTAATCCTCCACCGAGAAGTACCCGAGCGGATTATACGCCGCGAACCTCGCGTTTTTCGCCGTCTTCCCGAAAATCAAAGTCGGTCCTTTTCCGTCAACTCTCTCGTGAAAAGCCGAAGCCGTCCACCCATCTCTCGTGGCGTCGTACGCCAAAACGAGTTCCTCCCCGTCGATGACCGTGTTCGCGAGTAACTGGTACGCCGATTTCATACACCCTTTCGGACTTTGCTCGATCAACTTTACTCGTTTCATCTCTTTTTCTTTCTGAATCTCCTTTGCATCTTTCGGAGTGACTGCTTTCAAAATGTTTTCCAAGAAGCCGTTCCGTATCGTCAACGAATGTGATTTTGTTCGCTTTTGTCCTCCTCGTTTCATCAAAGCGTGTCGTCGTCGTCGGGTTAAAGTTGATGATGGTGTTTTTGAGGGCAAGGCATTGTTGTTATGCGTTGGACGACACGATGACATTCTCACATGCAACAAAAGTGGATAAAATGGCGTATCTTTCCCTAACTGTTTTGCTCCAAATTCGTCAAAAGTAAACACACGAAACGATGGCAACACCTACTTCAGCACTGGCTGGAAAGCCTTTCATCGTCGCGAAATGCGGTTCAAAGAGCAGCAGCAACAACAAAGCAGTCGTTTCATTCACCAGACGACGATTCGGAATGATTTTTCCATCCTCCTTTTTTCTTCTTTCCCAAAGCAATTCGATTGGAAACGCATCGGCAAAAGAACAACTTTTATTAACCGGCGATTACGACACGGACACGCGAGACATCACCAAGCGCGTTCGGGAACTTTTAAGAGAAGGCAAAGGAGACGTGGAGTTATACCTTCAAAAGTTTGACCTGTACTCGCAACAGTATAAATGGGATCACAAAGGGCACACGAACTCGTTCGCGAGCTTGCTTTCGTTAGACCAAGTCGTAAGAAAGCAATACGAGTTCGCCGGAAATACCCCGTGGGAGGTTCCACCGTTGTCGTCGAATAAAGGCGCGATGTTAGAAGCGTACGTGAGGAATAGCGAGAGTTGCCTGATTAAGGAATCTTACGGTAAATTTGGGGAGATGGACCCGGAGACGCGAGCGGAATGGAAAGCTATCGAGTGTTCGCAAGGACTCGTGAAACCGGTGAAAGAATGATGCAACCAACGCGCTTTTAATTTTATTACATACTACTTTATGTACAGATCGCTTTGAAGTCACAGTCTGTGATCTCCTTTTATTTTCGCGTTCGCTTTCGCCTCTTCGCTTTCGTACAAAGGCA
>Ga0255779_1000105_pt1 | contig 96040 bp, 84 predicted proteins | sample 011ome_21_FD_179977 | JGI IMG/M metagenome (GOLD analysis project Ga0255779, IMG submission 179977) | Coastal salt marsh microbial communities from the Groves Creek Marsh, Skidaway Island, Georgia - 011508AT metaG (version 2) | ecosystem: Environmental > Aquatic > Marine > Intertidal zone > Salt... | reverse complement strand
CAGAGCCGCAAGGTTATTCAAGGCAGAATCATTGTTTTTATCGTGCTTTAAGGCCTGCAGGTAACTGAACTCGGCCAACTCTAGATTACCGGCGCGACGTTGCGCGGCACCCATGTTGCTCCAGGCTGCCGAAGAACTTGGGCTGAGCTGCAGGGCTTTCTGCAGTTGCGTAATGGCTCCCAAGGCCTCACCGTCCAGCAGTCGCTGAGCGCCTTTGTTGCTAAAAAACAGCGCAAGCGCATCTTCATCGGCGCTGGGTTTTTGATCAAAATCCCCGTAGGCGGCTTCCGGCAGGAAATCAACAATATAGCGCACGCCATTCGGTAGCTGACCGGTCGCAACGATATGCTCGTAACGAATGGTCATGGCACCCTGCTGACCCCAGATGGGTTTGATATCCACCGGTTGAAAATGCGAGTCAATGCCAATTGATCTGGCTGCCGCAACGAACAGATTAGTGAGTGACAAGCAGTTACCCGAGCGGGACTCGTAGGTTTCCATCGCTGTTTTAGCCACACCCTCGCCATAGCGAATGTCGAGCTCATCGTCGGCGAACAGATAACTGCGCAGCGCCGCCAAGCGCTTGGGCGCTGACCAATTGGCCTCAATTCGTTGCTCCAGCAGAGCCTTGAACGCCGGATCCAGATACATAAAATCAGCGCTGCTGGGCGCAGCTGCATCGGCAAGTACCTGCTGCATCAAGCGCTGCTCCGTGACAGGCGAGTAAGGATACGGCGTCCTCGACGCGCAACCAGTCATTCCACTGCAGAGTAGGATCCACACCAAAATTCGCATCTGCACCTCATGCCTCGCCACACCTGGCGGCGAAGCGCCTTTACTCATCAGATATCAGATCAATATTGCTATTGATACCAAGGTGGACAGTGAGAGCGGCGCAGAGTTCCCGCTTAACTCGTCAAGCCTAGCGATCTGGCTCAAAGGGCTCGGCACCAAAGGAGGTGATCATGAGTCGTAGTTTTTCCTTGATACGTTCAAGTTCGGCTTCATCGGTACCTCGAATGACCAGATTGGTGCCATATCCCTCGGGGCGATAAAAGGGATAGCTACCCACATCGACATCGGGATGCTGATCCTGAATCGCTGAAAGCGCAGTTGCCACAGTACTCTCACCTAAAAACGCACCTATGGATCGTGACCTGACTGGCAAACCGCCTTTGATACGGTCCTGATCAAGTGTGCTTGCCATGGCTTGCATGACGGCAGGTACACCAGCCATGACAAACACATTCTCCATCTGAAAACCCTGCGGCCCGCCAGTGGGGTTATCGATCAGTCTCGCGCCAGCGGGCACCCTGGCCATCAACAGCCGAGATTCCATGACTTCCGGTGGCGCCTGACGACGCTTGATGACCTCGACAATGTCAGGATGATAGATCAGCTCGACGTTAAACGCTCTGGCAATACACGCCGCAGTAATATCATCATGCGTCGGTCCTATGCCGCCGGAAGTGAATACATAATCAAACTTCTTTCTGCATTCGTTCAGGGTGGTCACTATGACCGATTCAATATCGGGTATGACTCGAGCCTCAGCCATGCGCACGCCCAGTTCGTTCAAGACCCGCGAGAGATGGGCGAGGTTAGTGTCCTGAGTTCTGCCGGACAAAATTTCGTTGCCGATGATTATCATGCAACCGTTGACAGTTTGTTGCGTCATATCTTTCTTCTTGCTTCAGCGGAAAGCACCATGATACTCCAAGCGCTCAGGGTCATGCGATACATCCAGCTGAGGTTGTGTTTATAATTCTGGCCCTCAAGTCGTCGGGCAGATTTCCCGCCTCGGCTAAGGGCCAGTGCCCGATTTACCCAAAAGGTGATATTGCAAGATGAAAAAAGCAGCAGAAGAGCTAGATCACATCCTGATCAAGGGTGCCAGGGAACACAACCTCAAATCTGTTGAAGTGAAGATTCCAAAGCGAAAACTGGTAGTTTTCACCGGTGTATCCGGCTCAGGCAAGTCTTCGCTGGCATTCGACACACTGTATGCAGAGGGTCAAAGACGATACGTCGAGTCACTGTCGGCGTATGCCAGGCAGTTTCTCGGGCAAATGGAAAAGCCCCGTTACGACATGATTCGCGGACTATCTCCCACCATCTCCATTGAACAGAAGACTACCGGCCGCAACCCTCGATCAACGGTTGGTACCATCACTGAAATTTCTGACTATTTGCGAGTGCTCTATGCTCGTGTAGGTATTCAACACTGCCATCAGTGCGGCCGCCGAGTTCAAAGCCAATCTGCGCAGCACATAGTCCGTGAGCTCTTATCTCTGCCTCAAGGTACCCGCCTGTATCTACTGGTACCTTTACTGGTGAATCGGCGAGGCGAACATAGAGAGATGCTGGAAGATGCGATGATTCAGGGATTCACACGGTTACGGGTCGATGGTGAAATCCTGCGCACGGACAGCATTGATAACCTCGATAAACGCAAAAAACACACCGTCGAGGCTGTGATCGACCGGCTAGTGATCGGCGATGATATAACGGAGCGACTCACGGAGTCCGTGGAGTCAGCACTGAAGCTTGGTAAAGGAATGTTGATCGCCGCCTCGACAGATAACAAAGACAGGATCTTCTCAGAGCACCTGGCCTGCAGCCACTGTCACATCTCATTTCCGGCCCTGAGCCCACAGGCATTTTCGTTTAACAGCCCGCAAGGCATGTGCGAGGCCTGCAATGGTCTCGGCACCCAGGTGGCCTTTGATCCCGACTTGATGATACCCAACAAGACTCTGAGCCTGGCAGAGGGAGCTCTAAAGCCAATCGGTCATATTCATGCCGATAATCAGTCTATGGGGTCAACCTTTCACCGCCAGGTGTTTGATCAACTCAAGATTCCGCTGACCAAGCCTTGGAACAAGCTCTCTCAGGCGCAGCAGAACAAGATACTACATGGCACCGGTGAAACTCGCTACGCAGTCGACTGGGGTTCCCACGGCATCAGTCAATCGCGCTATGAGGGGCTTTTCAATCGGCTTATGCGACGGTTCCGCAATACCAAATCCGAGGGTATGAAACGCTGGTATAGCCAGTTTTTAGCCAACACCCCCTGCGAGAGCTGCCACGGCGTCAGACTTAGACCGGAGAGCGCTGCCGTGCAGGTTGCCGACAAGACCATCGTTGCAATATCCGATCTGACTATCGATGAGACTGCGCGTTTTTTCGCCCAACTCAAACTGCCTGGTGCAGCAGGCGAGATTGCCGCCGAGCTACTGAAAGAGATTTGCAATCGACTCGACTTCCTGGTTTCTGTCGGACTTTCCTACCTGAGCTTGGGGCGCCTGGGCCCGACGCTTTCCGGAGGCGAGTCGCAACGAATAAGACTCGCCAGCCAAGTCGGCTCAGAGCTCTCTGGCGTGATCTATATATTGGATGAGCCCAGCATTGGATTACACCAGAGAGACAACGAAAAGTTGCTGACGACACTCTGTCGAATGCGCGACATAGGTAACACTGTTGTCGTTGTCGAGCATGATGAAGATACCATTCGTATGGCCGATTACGTTGTCGACTTCGGACCCGGCGCAGGCATCAACGGTGGGCACATAGTTCACACAGGAACACCAAAGAGTTTAGAGAAGAATGTCAACTCTCTCACCGGCAACTACTTATCAGGTAGAACCCGGATCGCCATTAGGCAGCAGCGCCGAAAAGCTCGAGGTCACATAGTCGTTGAGGGTGCCTCTGCCAATAATCTAAAGCAGATTACTGTTGCCTTTCCCCTCGGGATCCTCACTGCAGTGACTGGTGTCTCTGGCGCGGGCAAGTCGACTCTGGTCAACGACATTCTCCATCCTGCGCTGGCACGTCAGTTCCATCAGGCCACCCAGCGGGTTGGCGCTCATGACCGTATTACCGGACTTGAGCAACTTGACAAGGTAGTGGCGATTGACCAACGACCAATTGGCAGAACCCCACGGAGTAATCCCGCTACCTACATCAAGGTTTTCGACGAGATTCGCAGTTTCTTTTCCTTACTGCCGGGGTCTCGCATGCGCGGCTATGCACCAGGCCGGTTTTCTTTCAATGTCAAAGGTGGTCGCTGTGAGGCCTGTCAAGGCGATGGCGTGCGAAAGATCGAGATGCATTTTCTTTCCGATGTTTATGTCAAGTGCGAGGAATGTGACGGTCGACGCTTCAACGACGCGACACTTGAGGTTAAGTACAAGGGCAAATCCATCGCCGACCTGTTAGATCTAACAATTGCGGAGGCCAGCGTGCATTTCCAGTCACATCCGAAAATTTTTAATAAGCTGCAACTGCTGGTCGATGTGGGCCTCGACTATCTGCAACTCGGCCAACCTTCGTCAACCCTTTCCGGCGGTGAAGCACAGCGTATAAAGCTGGCGCGAGAGTTATCAAAGGTAGCAACCGGCAAGACTTTTTATATTTTAGATGAGCCAACGACAGGCTTGCATTTCGACGATGTTCGAAAACTACTGGTGGTACTCGACCGCCTGGTCGACGCTGGTAACTCAGTGACTGTGATAGAGCACAATCTGGATGTTATTAAAACGGCCGACTGGATCATCGACCTGGGACCCGATGGCGGTCCAAAAGGCGGCTACATCATTGCCCAGGGTACGCCCGAGCAGGTCGCCAAAATCAAGGCTTCGGAAACTGGACGCTACCTGAAACCTCTGCTCTGATTCGATCAGACTGACGATGCGCCGATGTTTGCAGGGGTCAATGTATTTCAGCTACAGTGAGACCTTCACCAAACAGCGGTTTCACCATGAGCCATTCAGATCCTGAGCAGGTAGAGATACGACAAGCCGCTACAGTTATGCTGATCGATGATAGACCCGACCTCCAGGTCTACATGATGGAGCGCCATGCAGACATTGTCTTTGGTGGCGGCATGTGGGTCTTTCCCGGAGGTCGAGTGGACTCAACGGACGATCCGTCAAGCTTCGCCGAGTTCTGCCTGCATCGCACTGACCGGGAAGCCAGTGCGTTAATGCAGATGTCCTCTGGGGCGCTCACCTACTATGTCGCTGCCATTCGAGAAGCCTTTGAGGAGGCCGGCATACTGCTGGCATTAGACCGAAATACAGGCATTCCACTGGATTTGTCGAAGCCGCAGGCCATGAGTCGATTCGAAGCACATCGCCGAGATATCAACGACAGCAATCGCAATTTTCTGGAATTAATCGAAGAAGAAAATCTGATTCTTGACGTTGGCTCGATGCACTATATCGCCCGTTGGATTACGCCCGTGGGACCACCCCGTCGTTATGATACGCGCTTCTTCATCACTCGAATGCCTGTGGCGCAAACCCCAATCCATGATGACCATGAACTGGTACATGCAAAGTGGCTTGCACCCACAGAAATCCTGCGCCAATTCGAAACCGGTGAAATGACACTGATGAGTCCGACTCTACGAATGCTCAGGTGTCTGGCGCGTTTTACCAGTGCCGACCAAGTAATGGCTGCCGCTGCAGCAAACCTGCCAGACGAGCGCGCCAGGGTCAACTCTGCTGGGGATATTGTTCTACCAGGAGATACTGACTATGTGCAAGCCAATGAAAATATAGAAACTGGCTGGGTTCGCCTGCGCCCTCTCTAGCATCAAATTTGGCTTTTGAGTATCACCATCGATCGTCCAAAACCTACCGACTAGTCAATGCGCCCAAAACACGTATAATAAAACCAACGTAGAGAACACTCGAGCCATCATGAAATGGATTAAGCTAGCGACTCTCCCGATAGTACTCATGGCGACCCTGGGTATTTATGTGCTAACCACCCAGGAACAAGCAACAATGGCGCATGGCGCCAGTGCAGAAGCATCCAGCAGCTTCAATAGTAACCAGCAGAACGGCCGTACTTTGACAAGCCTGAAACCCAACTCAAAGAATCGCCCTGACTTCGCCAACATCAGCGATGTCAATCAAAAGAAGCAAACCTTTTTCGAATATATGTTACCCATGATCCGCCAGGCAAATGCTGCGATAATGGCTCAGCGTGAAACTGTGCTTAGTCTTCAAAAAAAGTTCTCAGACAATGAAACTCTGAACGGCTCCGACCAAAAGGCACTGGAAGAATTACTCAACTTTTACCATGTTGAGTATGACAACGAGATTACTCAGGCTCACTTTACTGAACTTCTCAATCGCTGCGACATAGTGCCGGCCGGGCTTGTTCTCGCCCAATCAGCAAATGAATCTGCCTGGGGCACCTCTCGATTTGCTGTGAAAGCCAATAACTTCTTCGGACTTTGGTGCTTTCAACGAGGATGCGGTTTGAAACCCAGCGAGAGAGATGATGATAACTCACATGAAGTGGCGAAATTTGATAGCGTAAATCATGGTGTTCGCTACTATGTAAAAACTATTAACACTCACTATGCTTATGAAAACCTGCGGAAAATTCGATCTGACCTGCGCCGGGAAAACATAAACATTACAGGTACGGTGCTGGCTGAGGGTTTGTTGCCTTACTCAGAGCGCGGCCATGCTTATGTTAAGGAGATTCAAAGCATGATTCGTTTTAATAAACTTAGCCGCTACAGCCTCGATACTCGTGCCTGACACCGCCCCTTTGAATAGCTGTCATATTAGCTAGTCGCTTAAATTAACCGCGCTAGATTTTTAACCAGACTACCATCAACTGAATGACAGGAGCAGAGTTTGTTTTATCAGGTCAGTCTAATCAAAGACCGGCGCCGACCAAGCAGCCACGACGCTATAGCGGAACTTCACTCAAAAAAAACGCTGTTGCGACAACAAAAAATTACTATATACGGAATCTTCACAGGTCTGTTTGGTCTCGCTACAAACGAGATCTATGTGGTGACGAGCGCCGCTTACGAACACGACTTAGGCGGATTTTTCACCGATACTGCTCTTAATATTGAAACCTCTCACCTGTTTCTACCCACCGTCAGACCCACTACTCATGCGCCGTTGAAGTCCCCTGGGATTTATGTGTTTCGATGGTTTACGGTTAAGAACGAGCACACAACTGAAATAGTCAACCTGTCAAAATCTGCCTGGAAAAGCTTCGAGTCTGGATTCGATACCGAGATCCAGGCTTTGTTCGCCGAGCCAGAGTCTGACGCTGTTCTTGGTCAGATGCTACTCATCACCCGTTATGCTGACCTCTCTGTCTGGGAGGCATCTCGTCAACCCGCCGATGACGCTCGAGAAAATTTTCAGCGACGCCACGCTCTTACCATTGAGGCCAGGGCTATCGCCACACAATTGGTCGAGTAATTTGCCGCACTAAAACCGATCACCCCGCAAGTAGTATAAGGCTCGCCATAAAGTCGCTACCACCAGCGCATGGTCTATCGCACCGCTTAGCAACATTTCTGGAATTTGCACCAAGGGTACCAACTGAACCTGAGTATGCTCTGTCGACTGATTGGCGATTTCAGCCCCGGAATGTACCACCGGCGCGAGCCAAGTATGCAAACTGTTTGAGAAGATAGCGGGGTTGGGATTGAGACTTCCCAGAGAAATTAACTGATTGGTCGCGTAACCCGTTTCCTCCAGACATTCTCGTGCCGCCGCCACCGCCGGCGCCTCACCAGGATCAACCATCCCACCGGGAATCTCTAGGGTGATTCGCTCTGCTCCATGTCGAAACTGGCGCACCAGGACAACTTCGTCATCGTCGGTAACAGGCACGACATTGACCCAATCAGCAGTTTCCAAAAAATAAAACAGATGTTCATTTTGGGTGAGTGGAGAGACCGAAGTCGATTCATTCACCGTAAAAATACGACAGTCCGCGATGACTCTGCGCTGTTGCCGCCGCCAAGCTTCAATTTCCAGGCTCATTCGCAGTGACTCCAGCAGCTCACTTTAGCAATAGATCCAACATACTATTGACCCGTAAAATTCGCCGGTCGGCGCTCCAGGAACGACGCGACACCCTCTTTATGGTCTGCCGACTTAAAGCATTCGGCTAGGGCCTTGGTGTGGTTTTCCATGTGGCTGCCAACGTCTATACCCAGACCCTCATAGACCAACGACTTCATACGCTGGTGGGAAAACGGCGAACCCTGCAGAATGGCTTCGGCCATTTGGCGCGCTTTGGCCATGAGATCCTCAGGCTCACAGACTGCGCTGACATACTTCATTTCAAGGGCCTGATTGGCCGATATAAACTCGCCAGAATATAGCAACCAAAAGGCCTGAGAAGTTCCGATTAATCGAGGCAATAGCCAGCTGCCAGCGCCCGTGTCAGGAACCAAGCCGCGGTGAGCAAAGTTCCAGGCGAGTCGAGCGCGGGTCGAAGCGATGCGAATATCACACTGACTGGTAAATTCGGCACCCATGCCCACCGCGGCACCATCAATAGCCGCGATGACTGGTTTGGGGCAGGACACTATCGGCCACCATCGGGATTTTTCCGTCGCAGCCCCCCGTAGACCGCGAGTTTCGCCTGGCACCGTATCAAGGTCAGCCAAATCTGTGCCTGCACAAAATGCGCCCCCTGAACCCGCCAAAATCACCACCCTGGCAGCTTCGTCAGCACCGGCTCGAGCCATGGTTTCAATAAAATCACCAAGCATGGCGTAGCTCATCGCATTACGTTTTTCTGGTCGATTGATGGTCACAGTAGCGATACTGTTTTCCACTTCATAGAGAATCCAGTCTTTCATGCTTTACTCCTTTGCATCAATTTTTTAGTGCTACTGCCGGCGGAGAATCATTTCGAGTCTAACTCAAACCATCGACAGGAATGCCGGCACCATGCACTGCTACCGCGTCTGGTGAAGCCAGAAAACCAATGACACTGGCTATCTGTGCCGGGGTAACCCAGCGCGAGTAGTCTGCATTTGGCATATCTTGGCGATTTCGTGGCGTATCAATCAAGCTTGGCAGCACACAATTGACATTAATATTATTGGCTCGCAGCTCTTGCGCCATGCTCTCGGTGAGGCGCATCACAGCAGCTTTAGAGGCCGTGTACGCGCCCATCAGCGCCGCGCCGCCCAGTGCTGCTCGAGCGGCTACGTTAATCACCTTGCCTCCGCCAGCTGCCAACATAGAAGGAACCACAGCCGCACTCATATTAAGAATAGAACGGGCGTTAAGATCAAACAGAAAGTCCCAGGTCGCATTTGAGGTCTCGTGTACCGGATCGCCCATCAGAAAACCTCCAGCAACATTGCAGAGAATATCAATCTGTTCAAAGCGTTCTTGGATCTTCGCTACTGCCTCGGCACAGCTGTCTCGTTGAGTCAGGTTACAACTCACCAGGTAAAGGCTATCAGCCACCGTTGGAAAAGCACTTTCCAAGACAGCATCGTTGACATCCAGGACACCCACTTGCGCGCCACGATCGTTGAACCAACGCACCACCTCGCGACCCAATGCACCAGCACCACCGGTAACAATCACAGTCTTTTTAGCGAACATCAGCTGCCCCTGTCATCTATCGTCTAACGTTTACTTGAATCCTGTTTTTGTCAGCACCGTTACCTAAGAACCCTTTAACTTATAAACAGGAGTCTGACCCGATTAACCAGTCCCAAACAGCCACTTAAAGAAGTAGAAAAACAAAATTGCCAAACCAGCACCCGCTGGCAGCGTCACTAACCATGACACGAAAATAGTACCCACTACACGCAGATTCAGCGCGGAGATTCCTCGAGCCAATCCTACCCCCAGTACCGCTCCCACCAATGTGTGAGTCGTCGATATAGGCAAGCTGGCACCAGAGGCAACGACTACGGTGGTCGCGGCGGCAAGCTCTGCAGCAAAGCCGCTGCTGGGGGTCAGCTCGGTAATGTGGGTGCCAATCGTCCGAATCACGCGATAGCCATAGAGGGCAAGCCCAGCAACAATACCGCCTGCTCCGAGCAGAAGAATCCAGTTAGGTGTTGCCGATTTTGTGCCGACTATACCGCCACTCTCGATAATACCGTTGATCGCCGCCAGCGGTCCAATCGCATTAGCCACGTCATTCGAACCATGGGCAAACGCCATAGAGCAGGCTGTAAAAACCATCATAACGGCAAATATTCGCTCGACATTGACCAAGTCGAGTTGACCTGATTTGGTGACTCGCTTTACTCGACTAAGGCCTACGACGCCCATCAGCGCGATAACCAGAGCGACACCCGCAGAATAAACCAGCGATTCTTCGAAGGTACTATTTAAACCAATATGCTTAAGACCCTTGGTCAAGGTCACCATCGAAATCATATAGCCGACAAAAAATAGATAAATCGGCAAGTAACGCTTAGCCGCGACAAAAGCATCCGAAGCACCGAAAATAAATCGGCGAATGCTGAGGGAGATGACAAAAGCAAAAGTGCCCGCTATGACCGGCGAGACAACCCAGCTTGAAACTATCTCACCCACCTTACCCCACTGAACGGCATCAGTTGAAATACCCACCGAGGCAAAGCCTACAATCGCGCCAACGATACTGTGAGTCGTAGATACTGGCCAACCGTAGGCTGACGCGATAAGCAGCCAGAGCCCTGCCGCCAGCAACGACGCCATCATCCCATAGACCAGTAGTTCTGGAGTCGAGGCCAATAGCGTCGGGTCAATAATCCCTTTACGGATTGTCGAAGTGACCTCACCACCCGCCAGATAGGCACCGGCAAACTCGAAAATCATAGCAATAATAATTGCTTGCTTGATCGTGATCGCCTTGGATCCTACGGACGTGCCCATCGCGTTGGCAACATCATTGGCTCCGACACCCCAAGCCATGAAAAAGCCAAATAATATCGCTAACAGCAGCAGCGTACTGCCGTAATCTTCTATCACACCCATGGATTTACACCTGATTGTTCTTGTTTCTGCAAAAGTTCTTGCGAATACGCTTTTGCAAGCGCTTGTATTATCTGCAAAGTTAGCGACAAGACTTTCAACTAAATCTTATCCCTATCTCAAGCAGCATCTATCAACGGGCAATGAGATACAGCATGCGATTACCCACTGTCTGAGATTTATCGGCTAGATCCCCGATCCATTCAATGAGTCGGTAGAGAAACATGACGTCAACAGGATCCAGATTTTTTTCCATGCTATACAACAGCCGAGTCAGCTCTCCTTCTTTGATATCTGCAGCGTGCTCCACCGCATCAAGGCGGGAAATCATGGCTGACACCAATTCAACCTCTTTACCACTGAAACCGGTGGTGATCAGTTCATCAAGCTCATTGAGCGCCTCAAGCGCAACATTTGCGGGCTTGACGGCTGCCTCTACTAAAGCCTGCAGAGCCGGCGCAAGCGCTTCCGGTATGGTCATACTGCGACTGGAAGTCAGAGCGACTATGTGTTTCGCCAGATTCGCGATTCGATCTTGCGCTTGCAAAAGCTCCAAAAGATCAGACCGTGAGACCGGCATAAACAGGCTACGGGGCAAACTCAGACGAATCTTGCGTTTCAGCTCATCCGCTTCGTCTTCGAGGGCATTGATACGTTCGCCGAGTTGGGTCGCCTTGTCCCAGTCACCGGCTATAACCGCATCCATATAACCCTGGACCTCGGTTGCCGCTTGGGCCGCGACCTTCATGTGTTCCTGCATGGGTGCCACAGGTGATTTAGAAAACAACTGGTTAAATAATGGACTGATAGCCATAACGTTATCCAAAAAAGTCTGCTCGGCATTATAGGCCAGATTACCGAACAATAAAGCCCGAGTTGCTTCTTTTCGTCGAGCTAGCCGATCTTGGCGCTTCTTATTTTTGGGCAACTCAAGGCTGTCTATTAGAAGCTCAAGGCTTTTTCTTGCCAGCTCAAGGCTGTCTCTTGCCAGCTCAAGGCTGTCTCTTGCCAGCTCAAGGCTGTCTGCTAGCAGCCTTGAGCTGCCAGTCGGCCATCGCTTGATGCGCCGCCTTCGAGCCTGTCATGGGAATCTCTGTTCGAGCAGCGAGCTCAACGACATATCCATTTGGATCTCGAAAATAAATCGAATGGATAAAACCATGATCAGCAATGCCCCGAGTTTCAATGCCTGCCTTGCGACCCTTATGAAACATTTCGTGAAGGGTCTTGTGATCTACCGACAGCGCCAGGTGCAGATCAAAGTCGTTCTGCGGCTTAAAGGCAAAAGGCTGCTCAGGATCCTCAAAGAAAGCGATGCAGGCGCCATCTTCCATTTGATAAAAGCTGTGCAACACGCCTGTGGAGCGACCCGTCTGGGTCAGATTGATCTCAAAGGCTTCGACTAGGGGCAAACCCAGAAACTCTTCATAGAATTGCCGAGTCTCCTCAGAGTTACGGCAACGATAAGCAGCATGATCCAGCCGTTGAATTTTCGCCATAATGGGCCTCCGATGGTGGATTTACTGTGGCAGGACCGGGTTGTGTCTTCTCGGTGCTGATTTTGCACCCCTGGTGCCGAGCCCCGCACTAATTGCTGGGCTATTATATCGCTAATATGATATAAACTGCGCCCTTATGAGTGACCATACTAAACATTCGACAGAACCCCACAGCAACGAACGCTGGCTGGATGGCATGGCTGTCATTTTTTCGGGCACCTGCATGGTCCATTGTCTGGTCCTGCCACTTTTGGTGACGGTATTCCCTATCGCTCAGGGTGGCCTGCTTGATGAGCAACAGTTTCACCTCGTGATGCTCCTGTTTATTCTGCCGACTAGCCTGATAGCCCTGACCATTGGTTGCCGCAAACACAAGGACCTTTTGACTCTGGTACTTGGCACCCTCGGTTTAAGTCTGCTGACCTTCACGGCACTGCTGGGCCACGACGTGTTCGGCGATCAGATTGAAAGGCTGATGACCACGATTGGCGGACTGATTCTCGCCACTGCACATATTCAAAACTTCCGTCGCTGCCGCGCAGTCGACTGTCAGCACGACTAAGACGCTTATTCAAACCGGCGCTGCGAAACCGGCGCTTCCAAAAAGACCTGTTCAAAACAGCCCGTTCAAAACACCCCGATCAAAACAGCCCGATCAAAACAGCAAGCGGTGCTGGCTGAATCCCACTAGGGCTTCATAGAAGCCTATCATCAGTGACACTGTCGGCCCGGCTATTCGAACCTCGCCTTCGGTGAAGGAAATGTGCGCGCGCTGAGGGCTATGCCAGGTCAGCGCGTAATTTGCGGCATCCAAGGCTCGTGCCAGGGAGATCTCGTAAATTCCAGCGACTTCCTGTGGGTTAGCGGTCACCTGGTAAGGCGCCTGAATCAGACCTACGACAGGCGTGATCCGGTAGCCGGCCTGGGTGTAGTAGTCACCAAGAACGCCCAGCACCTCTATATCCCCTGCTGCCAGATCTATTTCCTCTTGAGTCTCACGTAACGCGGTTGCGACCAACGAGTCGTCACTGGCATCGACTCTGCCACCAGGAAAACAGATGTGGCCAGCGAATCGAATCCGCGCATGCCGTCGAGTGACGAGCAGCGTCGGACCACTGGCATGCTCAATGATAGGCAACAAGACCGCCGACGCCTTGGCTTGGCATCGAACCGTCTTCGGTACCGGTTCTTCGACATGGGGGTTACGGAGTTCAGGTTGCGCAAGGTTCCCCTTAGCCCACTCAAAATAGGCTCGAATCATGGCGACGTCCGCTGCCAAGGACGGATGGGTTAGCGCTGCCCTGTCAGCAAAACGATCATCCTTGGTATCGACGATGTTCACAGGTTGGCCTGCAACTCCTTGTACCCCAGCAAATGAATGCCGGCATCCAGAATGTATTGCTTCAGCGCTGGATCGCGCCAGGCCAGATAGTCGGCGTGCCTCGATTCGGGTCGCTCCAGGTCGATGGCGAGCAGCTCATCACTCATACGGGCGGGGTGAAACAGCAGGTGCGTCAAGCCGGGCTGAACCTTATCAATGAGCTGCCGATAAAAGGCCGATTTATCATTCAGCGGGATCAGTGTCTCGATCAGAATCTGGTCCAATGTAGGTACTCGGTCTTGGTCAACCTTTTCTAGTATTCGCAGATAGTCGTCGGCCATTTCAGCTCGATTGATATCAGCTAACGCTGCTCGAGTCATCTTTGGCAAGAAGGCTACGAGTCCATATTCTTCTGCCAGCGCCAGATAATCTGCCAAAAACTTCGGATGCACCACGCTGCCCATGTGAGTGTCGATATGGGTGAAGGACACACCTGTCGCCAGCGCCGTTTCTATCTGAGCGCGCATCTCCGCTCTGGCCGCATGGACCGTCACATGCCGAATAGCGTCCTCTCGAGTGCGCCAAAGGTAGCCCTGATCATCCAAAAGACCCGTCGCTGGGTCACGGCTACTGAGGGCCGCCCATCGAAAGTTCGAGTATTCGCAGGTTAGGGTCAAGTGAATCCCTACATCATAGCCGGGCTGGTTTCGAACACGAGTAACGGCTTCCTGAAACCAGGGACCATTCACCAGGATCGAGCCACAGCTGGCGGCGCCCACATCCAGACACTCAAACCCCGCGACATTAGCCGCGTGACTAAAGCCAATATCATCAATGTGGGTGATGAGCACCCTGTCTTCAGGGCTATAGCCCATCTTCGCCAGAAAGCCATTCATGCTGCAGACCCCATCTATCGCACCCCCTTTTTTAGCGATAATCAGCTTTCAAAACCGTCTGGCGACCTAGCCGTTCGTCAGGGAGAACACACCATGGCTGTCGACCTGTGCCGCCAAACCACAGAACTCTCGCTGAGTCATGGCATCTATCAAGGCCGCATCTTCGGTGTTTGCCCAGACTCGCTCGCCTGCCGCTGTGAGGCAGGCCGCATGACCCGTCGCCGGACCATTGGGGCCGTACATGACTGTATAGGATTCGATCGTCACCGGGCCAGCATAGTCAGTCAGGCACTGACGGGTAGGGAGAGCATCGACTTCCGCTTGCACATCCGCATGCTGAAAGTCGATTGCCGGCGGCATTGTCGAGTAAAGCCCAAAGGCGTGCTTGGTTAAATAGCCGCCGTTAGCCGTAATCATACCTTTGGTTCCGGGTGCTGCTCGCAGCAATTCGATCATTCGAGCAATACTGTGCATCACATAATTGTTCAAGGGTCCGCCGCCAAAGGTCAAACCACCGGTCACCGTCAGGGGTTTGTTGACATTTAATCCCAGTTCCCGGACTGCGACCTGGACCGCCGATGGAAAGCAGCTGTAGACATCAATGTAGTCAAGCTCTGGGACAGTCAGGCTGGTTAATTGCAAAAGACGCTTGCCCGCAATTCGAATCGCTGGCGATGAGTACAAGTTATCCCGGTTAGAGACATAATAGGTGTCATGGGCATCGGTGCCTGCCCAGGGATAGACCCACTGACTTTCTTTAACACCCAGAGATCTGGCCTTGGCTACCGAACACATAATTAACGCCGCGCCCATATCGACCGCGTTATTGGAGTTCATCAGTTTTGGGTAAGGAAAGCTGATCATTCGATTGCTGGGCGCCGCGGTACGAATCGTTTCCGCATCGACCGCCGTCTTGATCCAGGCATGGGGATTGGTCGCTGCGACTCGGCTAAATCCTGCCCAAAGCTCAGATATTCGCAGCCGGTGGGCCTCGATAGACTCGCCCAGTTGGTGGCGAATCGCATTTTCAAACATTGGGTAAAATTGGATTGGCTGGCGTAGCCCTCGGCTTTGCTCGGCTTCGCAGGACATCGGCTCCTCTTTACCTATCATGCGGCTATAGTCGCCTTCAGTCTCTGTGACCGGCAGCTCCAGGCCGGCTTTGCGAGCCTTTGCCTGGCTATTGCCGTTTTCTGCACCAGTAATCACAATCAGTGACTTATGGCCATTAAGAATGTCCAGCGCCGATTGGTTAACGACTGACTGCACCATGTTGCCACCGTACGGCGAACCGGCTGTCTCCGCATTGGGCGCGCCGATTTTAGCCGCCACGTAGCCTGCCGGATGTTTATAGCGCCAGACCCCACGTATGACCCTTACTGATTCCACGGCCGCCAACAAACCGGAATGGCCGCCGCTATCTGCTGCTGCCTTACGCACCGCATCGACCATCATGTCGATGGGTTCCTGGCCAAGCAATGGCTCCGTGACGCGCTGCTCAATTTGAGCTACGCCGATAATGACCGGGGTATTAGGGTTAATCATCTGTGCACTCCTGAACCATCAACTCAAAAAAAACCTATTCTGCCACAGTATCCAAGCAGAGGAGAATGTGGTTTTCTTAGCCCTATGAATATGCCACTTGAAATCGCTGTTACACCCTGGTCCCTGAGCACATTAGGTGCAGCTGACGAACTAACATCTCAGGCTGAAATAGCCGAGAATCTGGGCTGCCACTCCTTTTGGCTACCGGAAAATCACTTCGGTGATGCGCGCTCAATTCCGTCGCCCCTGATGCTGTTGGCTGCCGTCGCGGCTCGGACTCGTTCGATCAAACTAGGCTCTACCTCGTATCTTTTACCCATTCGGCACCCCCTTCAAGCCGCTGAAGAAGTCGCTGTGTTAGACCGGCTGTCCGGTGGGCGGGTGATTCTTGGTGTTGGTCGAGGTACTCAACAGAGCATGTTTGATGCTTTTGAAGTACCGGCCAAGGACAAGCGCAGCCGCTTTCAGGCTCATCTTGAAATTATGCTACGCGCCTGGCGCGGTGAGCCTGTCGGCTGGGACAACTCAACGGACGTATCGCGCCCCATCACCTTGGCCCCCTTACCTCTGCAGGCACCACATCCACCTATCTGGATTGCGGCATTTGGCCCCCTGGCGCTGAAGCAGGCTGGCTCCCTTGGTCTGCCCTACCTGGCATCACCCATAGAAACCCTGGAAACCCTTTGCCAGAACTATGCGCGCCATCAGCAATTTGCGACCGCCGCCGGTCATTCGACCATCACAACAGTGCCCATTATGCGCACCGTCTTTATTAGCAAGCGGGCCAGCGAGTGTCGCCAGGTCAAGGCTGCGCTGGCCGCGACCGGACCCCACTCTATGCGTGACTCAGCTGCCGATATCGACGATTGGAGCATCATCGGCGACTCGTTCTATGTGCGTGATAAAATCGCCGAGTACCAAGCCAGGCTGGCAATTTCCCATCTTATCGTTCGAGGTCGATTGCCCGGCATCACGGCCCAGACCTGGTTAACCAGCCTGGAGGCGTTAGTCGCTGGGCGTTAGTCGCCGAGAAAAAGTCTGTTTCGAAACAACTCATCTCGGCTGACGCTTGAGCTAAAGAATCAAGCGCCAATTATTTTGCCGCAAGTCGTGGCAGAATAGGCTTACCGCAGGTAACTCAACCACGAAACCATGCAACTTCACGATACTATGACCTGTCCACACCAGTTGAATCCCGCAGGCGGTCTGGCGGGCTGGCGTCTATGCGCTATGCTGTTAATCACCCTATGGCTGCACGGCTGCCAGACGCCGCAGCTCGTCGATCCCGTGACCGTGACGCCCTCTGCGACGCCTCATGTGTCGAAGGCCAAAACCATCACGCCACCAAAGGCGCTCAGCTCAGCCTCAGCGGATTCGGCCTCCACGCCGGATGCATCGAGCGCTGCGACCACTGGCTCTGGTTCCGCAGGGCAGCAGCATAATCGCTCCTCACTCGAGTCCGACACCCAAGGGCAACCAGACTCGAAAAACCAACACCAACAACTGGCCAGCGAATTACGGCTGCAGAGTCAGGCACTCATTGAAAACGCGCAGTCATTGCTTGATGCCAACCAAACGGCCAGTCCTATGACAGACCTGTCACGAGAAGTCGCAGCCGACACTGGTACTCGCGCCTCGATCGCAGCAGACACCATCCGTGCTGCAGCAGACACGCTCGATCTGGCTGCCGTCGCCGTCGTCAATGCCGACTCGACCGCCGCTCGCGCTGTCGCCTCGACCCACCTCGCCGAGGCTCGATTGGCGCTGATTATTGCGGCTCAAAATCTCGATCAAGCCCGCGCCGACAAGGATCCCCAACCAGCGCTGGCGCTGGCAGAGCGTACCTTGGCGAGCGCAACTCGCTTGGTTGTTTTGGCAACTGGCCTTCTGGACGCCTCAGTATCAGACACAGCGGCCACTGACACACTGCCGCCCCTCGCCTCTTCAGCAACCAACGCAGCAACTCATGCACTGGATGAAGCCTTAAACGCATCGATCACGCAATTTGACGGACAACTCTCAGTCTCTCGACAACAGCTACTTGAGACCGCAGCACCGCTTCCATCGGCGGCGCTTGTTATCCAACAATCACCTTCAGTGACCAATGCTTTGACTCAGACAATCGGGCTCGGCCAGAGGGGTTCCCTCGAGCCGCTGACAGCGACTTTTTCTGCACCGCAAGACGACGACATCATTGCCAAACAATTGTGGGAAGCAGCATCCGCGGAAACCGATATTGAACGTCAGGAGAAACTCTGGGAAGCCTATCGACGCTACAGGTCCGGGCAATGACCCAGCGTTTCGCTGAAGGCCAGGAGTTTGAAGAATTCAGGTTACTCCAGGCACTTGACGAGAAGGGTGACACCTGGCTGGCGCTGGACCAGGCACAAAACCAAGCCGTGTGTCTGAGGCGCCTGCCGACCCTATTGTCAGTGACGGAGCAGACTTTTCTGCGCGATAGCATCGCGCGCCACCGGGGTTTGATTCATCCCCATGTGCTGCGCACCTTCGACCTGTTACGTTGGAATCATGTGGATTTTCTGGTCTGCGAATATATCGAGTCGGCTCGAGTGTTTTCCGGCACGACTCCCTTCGTCGAAGCTTGGCCTATCTTGCTGCAACTGATTGATGTCCTTGAATATGCTCAGGGTTTCGATCTCGTCCATGGCAACATTCAAACAAGCAACCTGCTGGTCGACAACCAACAGCAGTTGCATCTGGCAGGTTTTGGTTTGCAGTGGTCTCAACCGAGCGCAACTGTGAACTCAATGGCAGGCGCCCTGCCGTCACGGGTACTCGTCGATAGACAGCCATCTATCAGCGCCGACAGCGTCGGGCTGGGCACTCTGCTCCTGCGATCTCTGACGGAACAAGTCTGGCACCCAGGCTCAGACATTGACCCAGACGACACCCTGCCAGCAGAAGTTAAAGCCCTACTGCAGAACCTGCTCGAGCCTGAAAGGACAGAACTGCCCACGCGATTCCTGATCACGCGCAATATCCTGCAGGCGCATTACGACCGACTGAGGGCCGGACCGGCTCAAGAATTAGTCAGGGAGAAGTCGTCGAACCACAAGACTAAGCCCGACTCGATCGCGTCTCAACCTAAACCCGCCACGCTTGATCGCTCGACGGAACTGCCTCCACAGAGGGAGCAGCACCTAGCCCCTTTTCAGAGACCCACAGTCAGCACCTTCACCGCTATCATGCTGACGCTACTGTTAGCTCTGATCAGCGTTGGGTTCTTTACCCTTCTGCCCACCCCCGACTTTGATTCGGTTAACCCAGATTCGACTAACCCATCTACCCGCGAGCCGACTGCCAGCCGCGAATCAGCGAAGAACCCGATCCAAAACGGTGGTCTTCCAGCCTCAAGCATGTCTCCTTTCGAACTATCCCGTCTCCAAGCACTGGCAGACAATCTTTTGCGACAGCAAATCAGCCTGGAAGACCAGGGCGTTCAAGTTTGGGCACCAGCAGCCTACGACCAAGTCATGGCAGACGGTCTGGCTGCAGATGAACACCTTCAGCAACGCCGATATGACCGTGCCCATGCGCAATACCAGGCAGCCCTCGAGGCTACCCGGGCACTCGAGAACCGCATTCCTGCGATTATCGAGAACCAGGAGACGATAGCCGCAGAGGCGTTTCTACAAGGTAACGCTGAACTGGCACTGAGCGCCTTAAAAACCCTGATTGCTATTCGGCCAGATAACGCTGGTTATCAAGCGGAGCTGATTCGGGCTGAAAATTTTGATCAGGTGCTGACATGGCTACGACAGGCGCAGGCTGCCGAGAATTTGCAGGCATGGCCGAAGGCACTGGCATGGTATCAGCAAGCGCTGGCCTTGGACCCTGAAGCATCGAGTGCTCAAGCCGGGATTGTCCGCATCACCGAAACGCTGAAGCAGATGCACTTCAGTTCAGCCTTGTCACTGGCTTTTGACCTACTTGAACAGAAGGACCTGGCTGGTGCGCGGCAGGCCTTTGTCGAAGCCCAGTCGATACTGCCCGACGCCAAGGCACCCAAGGACGGCTTAATCCAGGTTGGCCTGTATGAAGACCGCCAAAAAATCAGCACCTTGCGCCAGCAGGCAGAAGAGGCAGTGCGTGCGGAGGACTGGCCATTAGCTATTCGCCTACTCGACCAGGTGCTCGACTTGGCCCCCGGCCTGACATCGGCCAGTCTCAGTCTTGAACAGGCTCACCAGCGCCTCGCGCTTGATCAGACGCTCAATGGGTTTCTTCGCGCACCCGAGCGCATGCGTCTTGACGCTGAGCTAACTGCTGCTCGGCAAGCACTGATCAGCGCTGCACAACTGTCCCAGCGAGGACCTGGTTTGGAACAACAGATCAGCCGCCTTTCTCTACTGATCAGCCAAGCGAGGATTCCTTTGCCAGTAATTCTTGTCTCGGATAATCAAACGGACATCACGGTTTACCAAGTCGGTCACTTGGGGACGCTCTCGCGTCAGGAGTTGGCGCTGGTACCGGGCACCTATATCATCGTCGGCAGACGCCAAGGTTATAGGGACATCAGGTATGAGCTTCACCTCAACGGAGACGTGAAAGGCGTAACTGTTAATCTGATTTGCGATGAGGAACTCTGATGCCATCGAGTCGTGAACCGCACCCAATTATCGAGGCCGCGGCCTTTTCCCCGGCTACAGAGGTAGAACTCGATCGCGGTTTGCGCGTAAAACGCTGGCCTTTTGCTCTGCTATGCGTCTCGTTGGGACTGGTCTCAATTGCGCTCTTTACCTTCAATGCTAGCGCGGTCCGTTTCGATCTAATGCCCGATTCTGCCAAACTGGAGATCACCACTGGCATGCCAAGCTATCGACTGGGTGAGCGCTACCTGATGCTAGCGGGAGACTATACAGTGACGGCCAGTGCCGAGGGCTACGCGCCACTCAGCGCTGACATTCGCATCGAACAGCTGGCCGAGCAGAACATTTTTCTGCAATTAACCCAACTCCCAGGCACCCTGGTTGTTTCAACGGAACCTGCAAGCCAAGCGCAGGTTTTCCTCGACCAAAAGCCCGTTGGCCTCACGCCCATCGAGTTAACCAGCGTGCAAGCCGGGCGCCATCACTTGACTGTGCACGCCGAACGTTTTCTACCATTCGACACAGATATTGAAATCGAGGGCCAGAACAGTCGGCAGCATCTGGTTGTTAACCTGAAGCCAGCTTGGGCGCAAGTGACAATCACCAGTCAGCCCACAGGCGCCTCGATCAGCCTGGATGGTATTGCTCTGGCTAAGACGCCTGCCACCCTTGAGGTGCTTCAAGGTCCACGCGAGCTTCTGGTCACTCAACCAGGATTCAAACCCTGGCAGACTCTTCTGGATGTGGTTGCGCAACAAGATCTGACCCTGCCAATGATCAACCTCAGTAGCGCAGATGGCCTGCTCAGGGTCAATTCAACACCTCACTCGGCTAGTGTCACTATTGCTGATGCGTATCGCGGCCAGACTCCCCTCAGCCTGAGCCTGGCACCCGAGCAGGCTTATCGAATGCGCCTGTCAAAACCGGGCTACCAAACTGTCGAGCATACTGTATCCGTTAATGCTGACAAAGAAGCTCACCTGGACATTCAGCTGACGCCCATTTTGGGCAATATCCATCTAACAATTTCGCCACAGGAGGCCAGCCTGTCAGTTGATGGGCAGATCTTGGCGGTAACTTCCCGTCGCCTGGAGCTTACGGCCGTGGCGCACACGATTCGAGTGGAGATGCCGGGCTATCAAACACAAGAGTTTACGGTGACTCCACTACCTGAGCAGACTCAAGTGTTTGTCATTAGGCTCAAGACGATCGCCGAGGCCAAGCTCGCCGCCATACCGTCAACTATCACCAATGATCTGGGGCAGGAGCTAAAACTCATCCTGCCTGGCACCTTCACCATGGGTGCCGACCGACGCGAGCCAGGCAGACGGGCAAATGAGATTGAAAAACAGGTAGCGCTTAAGCGTCTGTTTTATCTAAGCAGCCATGAGGTCACCAACGCTCAGTATCAGCAATTCGACAGCCAGCACGAGTCTGGCATGCTCGGCCGAGCACTACTGTCGGGCGGCGATCGGCCGGTGGTGAACGTCAGCTGGGACGACGCAGTAGCTTTCTGTAACTGGCTCAGCGCAAAACAGGGTTTGGCGTCAGCCTATGAACGCCGTGATGATCAATGGCATCCAGTGATACCCATGACTACGGGTTATCGGCTACCCACCGAGGCCGAGTGGGCCTGGGCCAGTCGCTATGCGGCAGGTTCGACGCCAAGCCGTTTTCCGTGGGGCGATACTATGCCTCCTGTTGAAGTTCTCGCCAATTACGCTGACGAATCTGCTGCAAACCTGGTACCAAATATCCTCATCGGCTATACGGATCACTTTCGCGGAACGGCTCCGGTAGGCAGCTTTGCGGCCAATCCGCTGGGGCTTTATGATCTGGCTGGCAACGTTTCCGAATGGATCCATGACTATTATTCACAAGAAGCTGCAACGAGCCTACTGATAGATCCCACTGGCCCGAATGAAGGCGAAAAACATGTTATCCGGGGGTCAAACTATACCCATGGACGCTTGAGCGAGTTACGCTGGACTTTTCGTGACCTTGGTCAAGCACCAAGACCGGATGTCGGCTTTCGAGTTGCGAGGTATGTTGAATGAGAATACGACTGAATCGCTGGCTATGCCTGTTACTGATGACCTTGGCCGCCGGCGTTCTCGCGGCGACCCAGACAGCACCCATTGAATCGGCATTAACCCTCAAGCCGCCAACACTTACTGCGAGCCCAGTCGAGGCAGGCCATCCTGGGGCAGGCCAATCTGCACCTGGCACCACTTTTAATCGAACCCTGGAAACTTTCGTGCCCAGCCAGGAAGTTGACACAGATCAAGCGGTCGACTTTCCCACTAACATCTAGGTCCTTATTGTGCGCAACCAGTTACCCATTGAATTTCTCTACCAACTCTTCTCGTTGTTCGTCGCAGTGATATTGATACACAGCGTCTATGTCTCGGTTATTCGACCAGAAGCCAACCAAATTCTTCAACAGCAGGCGCTGGAAATCAATGCTAATCCCAACTACATACCCGAGCGCTCGACCTATGTGGTCATTCGCGATTTTGAGCAGGAGGCCTGTTTTATCTTGATGCTTTGGGCCCTAGCCTTAATGGCATACAAGGCCAATCTGACCCGCCAGGAACGCCAAATCCTGAACATGAATTTGATCGCCATTGATTCAGGTACCAGTATACTGCCGGAGGACTGCCGTGAGTACGCTCGACCCGTTCAGGCCTTGACGGCTGTGCAACAGACGTTGCTACTACCAAGAGCGCTGCTCACTGGGTTACACAGATTTCGGTCGACGCGCAACATCCAGGATGTCGCGACTGCAATTCGCGGCATCTGTGAGTCAGAGTCTGATCGTCTGGATTCAGAGTTGGCCATGATTCGATACATTGCCTGGGCGATACCTTCTATTGGTTTTCTTGGCACAGTCCGCGGTATCGGCCAAGCCCTTAGTCAGGCTCACCAGGCTGCTCAGGGGAATATCGCCGGTGTCACTCAAAGCCTTGGTGTCGCATTTAACTCGACCTTCGTGGCGTTATTGATCAGCATCCTTGTGATGTTTTTGCTGCATCAACTGCAGCTGGCACAAGAACGTCTGGTGCAGGATGCTGAGGCCTACTGTGATAATCAACTGATCGGGCATTTGCAATCCTGACGAGGATCACAGTTTGAGAATTGGTCTGATCGAAATCAACGACAGCGGCCTTGATGTCAGTCTAGATGGCAGGCCGCTCATGCGGAGCCCGGGCTACGCGGTCATTGCCAACCAGCGTCTGTTGGTGGGCGCCGAGGCCATGCAAAACGCACGATTACTGCCACGCTGGACCCACACGCGTTTTTGGCAGCAACTTGACACTCAGATGCTGAAGGTAGGTCACCCGCAAATTCGGCATAGTGCGGATCTCGCCTATGCTCACCTTGCGTCGATCTGGACGGCGATCAAGGACCGTCGTCCAGACGCCGTGGTTCTGGCAACCCCCGGCGACTATTCTCGAGAGCAACTGAGCCTGCTACTGGGTATTGCCAAGGAAGTGGGCTTGCCGGTTCAAGGCTTAATTGATACCGCACTGGTCGCAGCGAACGGTCACCCACTCAATCAGCAAGTACTCTTTCTCGACATCCACCTTCACCGAGTCACCTTGAGCGAATTACAGACTCGGAATGAACGACGACACGCAAAAACAGTCACAGTGACCGATTCTGGCTTGCATCGCCTTTGGGATCGCTGGGCTGACAGCATTGCCAAGCAGTTTATTCGAAGCTTGCGATTTGACCCGCTCCACGACGCTATCAGTGAGCAGCGGTTGTTTGACGCCCTGCCGGATTGGATGCGCAACCGAGAGGAACACGCCGATCTACCCTTTGAACTGGTACTCGACACTCGAGCCTACCAAACGCCTGTCTCCACAGAACAACTGCTGCCAGCGTGCGAGAGTCTCTATCCATTGATCCTTCAGGCTATCAAGGCTCAAGTCGCAGATCAGACTGCGACTCTGTTGATATCACATCGTTTCATGGGCTTTCCGGCGCTTATGGAGGCCCTGTCGATGTTGAAAAACGTCACCGTCGAACGCCTGGGACCAGCCGCCGTAATGCAGGGTACAGGCACGCACCTTGACGAGATTCTCGGTGAGAATGGACAGATTAATCTCGTCACCAGTCTCGCCAATCCGGCAGCCGATAACCACGAGGTCTCGCCTGCAATCGATCGAAGCGCCACCCATCTACTCTTCAACTATCATGCAACTCCCATCGGTCAACTGCTGCGGCTCGAGGGCATTCATCAAGGACAACTGCTCAAAGCCACCGAGCAAGCCCGATGCGTTCTCAATAGTCGAGGTGGCTCGGTCTTTGTTGTGGCTGCGAGCATTGATCGCGTTTACCTGAACGATCATTTGGTGGACGGCGAACTGGAGGTCAAGCCCGGCGACCAACTTGTCATTGACCAACAGTCCATCCGCTTTATATCGCTCGACCAGGCTCCTTCGACTCGGCCATGACAAGACGACGAGAACTCAATGTTTTCAGCCTGTCATTCCTCGACATTATGTCCTGTGGTTTCGGCGCGGTGATTCTGATTTTCGTCCTGATCAATCAGGGCTCAGTCGCGGAGCAACAGACAGCCAATCTCGACCTCATATTGACCGCGACAGATCTGCAAAAACGCTTGACCGAAGAACAGGCTCGTCTGGATGAGCTACAGAATATCACCCACCGAGCGAGCCGTGAAACAAGGCTGGCCAACCAGATCACAGAGCAACTGCGCAATGAAATGACCGAACTTCAGACCCGTATCGATGCCGCCTTGCGCTCCAGCGCCGACAAATCCGCCTTGGTCGAAAAACTTCAAGTTGAACTGGCGATACTCGAACAAAATGCGTCGAGCCAGCTACAGCAGTTGGACCAAACTCGGGATCAGGGAGCAAGTCTCAGGTCTGTCGCCGGCGATGGTCAACGACAATATCTCACCGGCTTGAATGTCGGCGGCAAGCAGGTTCTGATTTTGATCGACTCATCGGCAAGCATGCTCCACCAGAGCATTGTCAACGCTATCCGGCTCAGCCTGGCACCGAATGCTGAAAAAAAAGCCGCTACAAAGTGGCAGCGCGCAGTCCGGACCGTCGACTGGATCACGGCGAACCTGGCCCAGGATGCCCAACTTTCAATCGTCGCCTTTAACACCGAGCTTATATCATTGGTCAAGGATAACGCCTGGATCTCTGTCTCTGACCAGGCAGCCGTGGATCACGCCTTAAATAATCTCTACGCTCTGGCTCCTGCTGGTGGCACAGCACTTTTCCCGCCCTTTGCTCTGATCAATCAGCTTTCTCCTCGGCCTGACAATATCTTTCTCATCGTTGATGGCTTGCCGACCCAGGGACAAAACCCAAGCACTCGCACCGTGATCAGCAGCGCCGAGCGCGCCAAACTGTTTAGTGCGGCCGTAGCTGAGCTGCCACAAAACATCCCCATGAATATTATCCTCCTGCCAATGGAAGGTGATCCATTGGCGACGCCATCCTATTGGATTCTGGCACAAAAAACCGGTGGCGCCTTCCTCAGCCCTGCCAAGGACTGGCCGTAATGCGGGCAAGACGTCGCGAAATCGAAGCCATCAGCCTCTCGTTTCTGGATGTCATCAGCTGTGGATTCGGCGCCTTAATTTTGCTGTTAGTTCTGACCAAGGTCTACGAACCCTTGCTATTCGATCAAGCCTCGCTGGATATTCAACAGCAGATTACCGAGCTTGAACAGCAGTTGAATTCTGTCCGTGACCAACGCCGAAACCTGCTTCGAGACAGCATTCGTCAGGAAGAGGGCAAACAACGACAGGAACTTGAACTGCAGGAGCTTGAGAACCAGCTGGCGCTGCTGAAAACCCGGTCTGCTGAAGTGCTAAATGAGACACAAACCAGCGACAACATCTTTCGGCAACTGAACCAAGCCCGGCAGTCCCTTTCCGAAGAAATGCAGCGACTACTGGCTGAATACCAAAAAACTGCCGTCAATCATTTGATTGGCGGAATTCCAGTCGACAGTGAGTATATTATTTTCATCATCGATACTTCTGGCAGCATGCGCGAGTTCGCCTGGCCCCTTGTCATGCAAAAGGTCGAAGAGACCCTGGCTGTCTATCCAAACCTAAAAGGCGTGCAAGTCATGAATGACCAGGGCCAATATATGTTCAGCCAATATGCGGGCGAATGGATTCCGGACACGCCGGCACGACGTCGGGCTATTCTGAGCCGGCTTGCCAGTTGGACAGCCTTCAGTCGCTCCAGTCCCGAACGGGGAATTACTGCCGCTATTTCAACCTTTTACCAGCCAGGCAGAAAAATCAGTCTGTATGTTTTTGGCGATGACTTCAATGGCAGCTCTATTGCCAGCGTCCTCCATCAGGTCGACAGCATTAACCTTCAGGATGCCACCGGTGAAAGATTGGTCAGAATTCATGGTGTCGGATTTCCCGTCATCTTCGATCAACCGACGCAATTCCAGGCTTCGGCATTCCGCTTCGCCCATTTCATGCGGGTACTTTGCGAACGCAATGGTGGAACCTTCGTCGGTCTCAGCCGTTTTACAACAGATCCAAGCTAGTAAGTTATTCTGGCCGTGTAGACTATTTTGGTACTCGACTGCGCCTGCAGCTGAACTTGATAGGTTTGCGTGACGCCATCGGTTTTTTGGCCCTTGAGGCTTTCCTGAGTCACCTGCCAGTCCCCAAACAGTTTTTCATTTAAGGTAACAAAGACTGCCTCGGACTTTCGGTTCCACAGCGTAACCTCGGTTGTGATCTCGATAACACGTTCTGCCAAACGGCGAAATGCCATTTGCTGATGCTCCGCCATCAGGTCAAAGGTCTTACCGACGCTCAACTGGGCTACTTCACCGTTAGCCAAGCTGGCCATTTGGTCCTCGCCAACCAGCTGTAGATCGCCGTCACCATCCTTCTGATAAACTCTGATGTTGCCGAACGGCAGTGGCTGACCGAGTTGATTCGATTGGCTGTTGGTAAAGGTCAGACGCATATCGAAATTCGCCTTTGTGGGCTCTATTGCTTGGTAGTTCTGCAGCGGTGAATTCAGAATATATGACTTCGAGTAACCTACGCCGCTGGCGTTCATCAATCGCTGTTGTTTCGTCTCATTGTTATTCATCGTCGTCTTCAGCGGCAGACTATAAAGATGGTAGTCAAAGAAGGACTCCTGACGAGGTACCTGACTCTCCATTCGCATTGCCGTCAAAGGCCGATCCATATCTGGGCGTCGATTCTTGACGCGGTTGACCTCCCCGGCGACCAACTTAATTGAAGCGTTGGGATAACGTGCCCCGCTTTGGTTCTTCAGACTGACCCAAGCTGAGAGGTCGAACACTGGTTTATCCTTATCGAGGACCATGACGTAATCTGTCACCCAGCTGATATTATTCGTGATATAGCTGGTCTCAAGCAGGCGGGGGCCAGGTCGTTTGTTGTCGACAAGCCATACCAGGGTCGGCACTGACTTCAGATCGTTTGGCACAGAGCCAAGCGTGATAGTGCCTTCAGGTGCGATTTCCACCTCATCACCGAAGCTAACTATTTCCGGATTGGTCGCCAGCAGATAACCTTCCCGGTAAATGCGTTCGAACTTACCCTCTGCGGACACGCTTCGGGCGTATTTCAGTTTATGGTTGATGAACCTCTTCAGCAGCGATTCGCGATTTAACAGATCATACCGATAGCTTTGTTCCAGGACGGTGAAGTCGCCGAACTCGCCTTTCGAAGAAACCGCGACTGAGGTTGGATCTATACTCGCGGCGACATCGCCATAATTCAACTCAAAGCGCCCTTCGGGTAGCTGGGCCTGTCTAACTTCACGAACCAGTGCAAAATTGTCACTATAGATCGTCAGACTGGTCTCAATTTGACTACTCTGGCCTACTTGCAATATTGCTGAATCCAATGGCTCAGCCGCAGACAGGCTGGGCGCCAGAAGCATCAGCGATAGCAGCGCAATTGTACTGTTTGAGAGTTGCTTCATGACGATTACTCATCCGTTCTGCCGCCCTGAACAGGGCTTGACCAGCAGCGCTGAGCTGCACGCTACCTGCTTTTCTACCCTGTCACTATACAAGGCCTGACCGCGATACGACAGGTTCTCCATCGGCAATTGAGTTTCGCCCATCAGGCCTCCCTGCTAGACTAGCGACTTTTAACCATACCAGCATCACTTCTATGACAATCCGCAATCAGCGAACCGCGTTTGGCGTGAAAATCCTCAACTCCAACCACAATGAAGTGCGCCGACTAAAGCGTGAAGGCTTTGTCGCCGGTATTCACGGCAATAAGTTCTGGAACTCCAGCTTCCTGATTATGGATTACCTGAAACGTCACCCTTTGAAAAAAAAAGTAAGAGTTCTGGAAATCGGATGTGGCTGGGGCTTGCTTGGCATCTACTGTGCTCGACAATTCGAAGCCCAAGTCACTGGCATTGATGCAGACGCCAATGTCCTTCCCTATCTACAATTGCACGCGAAGGAAAACCGGGTCTCTGTCGAAGGCAAGAAAATGACCTTTCAGCAGCTGACTACCGCAAAGTTGCGAGAATATGATCTGATTGTCGGTGCGGACATTTGTTTTTGGGAAGAGATGTCTGGCATGCTGCTGAATCTAATTCGACGGGCGAAAAGAGCGGGCGTTTCTCAAGTGCTGATTGCGGATCCCTGTCGCTCCCCGTTCACTGATCTTGCACAAAAATGCCAAAAGCTCTACGGCGATAAAGCAAGAGTGGAAGAGAAAAGACTCAAGCGGCCGGTCAATGCATCGGGTGAAATTCTGATTGTCGATCTCTAGCAGAAATAGCCTGTAGCAAAGTTAAAGTCGAGCAACACCCCAAAGGTCAACTCGACTGCCGCAACTATTCAACTAACAAGCACATGCCTCACCGCTCGACCTGAGGGACAACCGTTAGAAATCATCGCACCAGTGGATGCGCAGACCAAACCGAATCCGCAATAGTGTCCCACTGGTTGCCTTTGAGCTCGCAGCGCAGTTAGCTAGGGTCCTTGCTAAACCATCAATGACAATTTACAGTGCCGCGACTATTCGAGGCATTAACCATGTTTGACCAGCGTACCATGCACGGCGCCTACTTCGCACTGGCAGCGTATGGCTTTTGGGGGGTCGCACCCATTTACTTTAAGGTGCTGGATCATGTCTCACCGATCGAGATTCTTTGTCATCGCGTGATCTGGTCGGTATTCCTGCTACTCGGCATCCTCGCCTATACGGGACAACTCGGCACCTTAAAGATAACCCTTCGACAGCTCGGTTTGTGCCTGATCACTGCCTTACTCTTGTCACTTAACTGGCTCATCTTTATCGATGCCGTGGTCAATAACAATATCGTTGAAGCTAGTCTCGGCTACTTTATCAACCCTCTGGTTAATGTCTTCCTGGGCTTGCTGTTTTTACGTGAATCTCTTCGCCCGCTGCAGTGGATTGCCATCAGCATCGCTGCTCTGGGCATCGGCTTTCAGGTATTTACCTTAGGCGCACTACCCTGGGTTTCCTTAGCCCTGGCATTTAGTTTTGGTTTCTACGGTCTGCTCAGAAAGTCGATGCAATTGCACTCTGTGGCCGGTCTGACTATTGAAACCCTGCTGATGCTTCTGCCAGCTCTGGCATGTCTCGCCTGGTTCTACAGTCAGGGCAATGTGAGTTTTGGTCATATCGATCGGACGACCGATGTTCTGCTTATGCTTGGCGGCATTGTCACTTCGTTCCCACTTCTTTGCTTTGCCGCAGCCGTTGGGCGTCTCTCACTGACTGCTGCAGGCATGTTTCAATACCTCGCACCGAGTCTGTCTCTACTGATTGCCATCGTTGTTTATAACGAGGCATTCGGTATCGAGCGTTGGATCACGTTTGCCTGCATCTGGATCGCTCTGCTGCTGTTCAGCCTGGAAGCCATGCACCATCACCGACGCATCAACCTTCGCCTGAGAACTGACCTGCTCTGAGCAACTCAGTCGATCCTGCCAGGCATCCTCACTACCTCAGCCCACCTATCTAGCTTAACTTTTTTGCTCATAAGCTCTCGCTATCAGCGCCGTTCTGTCATCTCTTCTCGCATCTTTTGATGGGTCGCTTCGTCAAGGCTGAAACGGGAAAATAGTGCCGCGCCAATGCAGTAACAAATGAAGGGGAGCATGCCATAGAGAAACACCATTGAGACTTGTACCTCCATGGATTGTACTTGATTGGGTACGAAACCGGAAAATTGCAGCACATAGCCTGTAATCAGAATCATTACACCAGTGGCACTCTTGTTGACAAAATTGAAGGCAGCAAAATAGGACCCTTCCTTGCGCTCACCTGTCATATATTCATCATAATCAATAATATCACTCTGTACTGACGGCGCGATTGTTCCGTCGCAGCCCGCGGCTAAACCCGCAAACATCGCCAGAATAAAAATGGTCAGCAGACGGGTGTCTGGCTCCAACCAAGGCAAGCTGAACATACCGCCGAATGAAGCGCCCGTCAGCATCATGGAAAACATCCATAAACGGATCTTGCCAAACCGCCGTGACAAGGGTATCCAAAGGGGCACAGATAGGGTCGAGGGAATCATATAGCTGAGAATAATCAACGCTGCCAACTCGGGACGCCCTACGACATATTGGGCAACATACAGGGTCAGAATACCAATCACTGCACTGCCAATATTTTCTACAAACGAGACCACCAACACGAGCCGAGCATGATGATTACGCCAGACATCTTTGAAGGCGCCGAACGGGCTGGCGTTGACTCGACCCTGATAATCTGGCCGCTCACGAAGTCGCGCCACCGCGAATAGAATCAGACCGGCAGTAACCAGCGCGGCTAATGCGCTCAGCTCAAAAGCGGTCTGCCGAACCGCTGCTTCGCTGACTCGTTCTGCATTGATCAGCAATTGCATGCTCACCAACGCCAGTATGGAGCCTATAGTAAACGCCGCATGCCGCAGCCCGTACAGACGGCTTCGTTCGTGATAATTGGGCGTTAACTCCGCGCCCAGAGACATATGCGGAACAATAAATATTGTGGCCGCCGAGTAAAACCCAATCACACCGACCGCCATCCAGGCGATCAATGCCGTTCCATGCAGGCTAGCTGGTGGCGAAAAAACCATGATAAAAGCACCGGCGATCGGCAAAATACTCAACAGCAGCCACAAACGCCGTCGACCCAGCGAATGCCGAGTACGGTCGCTCAAATATCCCACGAGCGGGTCAGATATGGCGTCCCAAACCCGAGAAACACCGAATATAGTACCCATGACAGCCGGCGCAATCAGCAACACGTCGGTGGAAAATTTCATGATGTACAAGCCTATCAGCAGATACATATACCCCGCACCGACGCCGGGTGCGCCGTAGGCGCTAATAACTGACCAGCGCAAACGACCTGCATCGCTCGCGGCCGTGGACTTGCTTGCAACACCTTGGCTCATCACTGGTACTCAATCACAAAAAATCAATATAACGGTTCTCATGAAGCAAGACTAGCCATCCCATGGACCTTGCCAGCGAACGCGTGGGCCCGACTGCTTTTTGTGAGGTTGCGGCAATAGTCCGTTGATTGAAATTGTACGCTTCAGCGGCATGACCGAAATGCATGACTTATCTAATTGAATGACGCGATGATTTATAAAATTCTTGAATTCCGCTATCCTTGCGCTGTTTTTCACCCATGTGCCACCAGCGCCGTATTTCCAGCACGCTAAAAAGCCCCAGGAGCAGCACCATGACCATGCAAAACACGCCCTTAATCATGTCTCGAATTCTTGGCCGAGGTGCCAAGTTGGACCCGAATGAAGAGGTGGTCACGCTTCAGGCCCATGGTACCCATCGACAGACTCTTAAAACGACTTGGGATCGTGCCAATCAGGTAGCCGGAGCGCTGAATGCCCACGGCATTCAAATCGGTGATCGGGTCGCAAGCTTCATGTGGAATAACTATCGTCACCTCGAGCTCTATCAGGGGGTGCCGTCAATGGGCGCGGTCCTGCATACCCTGAATATCCGTTTGTCCGCGGTAGATCTTGAATACATTATTAACCATGCTAAAAGCCGAGTGATATTCGCTGACGAAGACCTGTTGCCCCTATTAGAGCCCTTGGTCGGCAAAATACCCAGCGTCGAGCTACTGATCATCTGTCGCCATGGTGAGGGGGGAGAATCCAGTTTTCCTCATTGCGTTGACTACGAAGATTTTATCCAGGGTCAATCGTCAGTCTTTGACTGGCCTGAAATACCCGAGACTGCACCCATGGGACTTTGTTACACCAGCGGCACCACCGGCAAGCCTAAAGGGGTCATGTACACGAATCGCTCAACCTATTTACACACCTTAACCCAGTCGATGACAGACTCGATGAATCTATCATCCCTGGACTCTCTCTGCGGCATAGTCCCCATGTTTCACGCTATGGGCTGGGGCTTGCCTTTCTCTGCTTCAATGCTCGGCTGTAAACAGGTTCTGCCACACAAATACATGTCCCCCGACAAGCTTCTGCAGCTTATCGTGGATGAAGAAGTCACTATCTCTGCCGGCGTACCCACTATCTGGCAAGGTATTCGCGCCCTGCTCGATGCCGACACAACGGGCAAATACGATATGCGCCGACTCTCACGACTGACCTGCGGAGGATCGGCTCCGCCTGTGTCAATGATGCGCTGGTACTGGGAAAAATATGGCGTCGAGATGGTTCAGGGCTGGGGGATGACCGAAACCAACCCGTTGGGGACCCTGTCGCGAAAAGTCGCTAAACGTTCACACCTGAAACTAACAGAGGACCAGCAATTCGATAACATCGCCAAGGCTGGCCTGACCATGCCAGGTCTGGAAATTGAGATTTTCGACGAGAACTGGCAACCGCTACCTCACGATGGTGAGGCGGTTGGCGAGTTACTGATTCGTGGACCCTGGATCGCCGCCGAATACTACAATGATCCACAGCCGGAAAAATTCCATGACGGCTGGCTGGTCACCGGCGATGTCGCCAAGATAGATGCCGAGGAGTACCTGATCATCGCTGATCGCTCCAAGGACCTGATCAAGTCTGGTGGTGAATGGATTTCCTCGGTCGACCTTGAGAACCACATCGTTGCCCTCGAAGGCGTCGCCCAAGCCGCTGTCGTCGCTCAACCGCATCCCAAATGGGACGAACGCCCCGTTGCCCTCGTGATTTTGGTTGCAGGATCAAACGTCACGCGCGAACTTATCCTGGAGCACTGCGCAGAAATATTTGCGAAATGGCAGCTACCTGATGATGTAATTTTTGTCGATCATATTCCCTTGACCTCTACCGGGAAAATCGACAAGAAGACGATTAGAGCGCAGCTAGCCGCAGAAAACTATCAGTTACCAGACCTGAGGATGGCGTGAGTTGCACCTAACGCTTTGGCAACGAGTGAATTGAGATGGCCGATGGATATTACGTAGTCGCCGGTACCGCTGAATTGGCAGAGGGGGGGCAATTGTTCGTCGAGCTCAACGACGAACAGATACTCCTGATCAGACACCAGGATCAATACTACGCCATTGCTTACCTGTGCAGTCACGCAGAGTTCGGTCTTGAGGGAGGCACCCTGCACGACGGCTGCATCACCTGCCCCTACCACGGTGCAGAATTCTCTTTGGCAAATGGTGCAGCGCTGGCGCCGCCCGCCTATGACGGCATCAAGACCTACCCAGTGCGGATCGAGAACGAACTCATCAGCGTCAATCCAACCCCTAACCCGATTTCTGCCTGATGTCCTCGAACGCTGAAGCCACGAGCCGCGCAGAAAACCTATTACTGCTGTTGCAATTAGAGCGTATCGACTCGACTGTCTGGCGCGGTCAAAACGAGGCTAGATTTGGTGCTCGCCTGTTTGGAGGCCAGGTCCTGGCCCAAGCTTTGGTGGCGGCAACCAATACCGTCGACACTGACAGACTATGCCACTCTTTGCATGGCTACTTCCTGCGGCCAGGCCGAGCCGACATACCGGTCATCTATCAGGTCGAAGCGATTAGAGATGGCAAAAGCTTCACGACCCGTCGCATCAAGGCCATTCAGAGGGGTGAAGCTATTTTTAGCATGGACGTCTCATTCCAAACTCGAGAGCCTGGTCTGACGCACCAGATCGACATGACTGAATTACCGCCTCCCGAAAGTCTGATAGATGATCGCAGCCTGGCGAGCGATGCTAACGATCCAAACCCGCAATGGACCCAGCGTGAACGTCCCTTTGAAATTCGTTCCGTCTATCAGCAGGATCGTCCTGCTGATGACAGCCGAACTCAGCCTATCTGGATCAGATACCAGACGCCGGTACCCGCCGAGCAGAACCTGCACCGCTATCTTTTAACCTATGCTTCTGACATGAGCCTTGTGTCGACCGCGGTATTACCTCATCGCTTCGAAGTTAAACAAAGTCAGCTGCAGGTTGCGAGTCTCGATCACGCTCTGTGGTTTCATCATGATATCGATGTCAATGACTGGTTGGTCTACATTAAAGACACAACTCAGGCCGGCTCAGGTCGAGGATTCAATCGCGGCGCTTTCTACTCTCGAACCGGCAAACTCGTCGCCTCCGCCATGCAGGAGGGTGTCATTCGAGTTCGAATACCAAGCCTGGATTCGAAAGAAAGCCTCTAGTGCCTAGCATCTGGCAGCCTGTAAATATCGCCAAAATTCGTTTTCAAAGGACCTAACACTGATATTTTGTGCAGACGGACTCGCTGTTCTCGCGACAACTATATCCAGGCTTGGGACAATAGTGAGGAAGTTGGCGAAAGCACCCCGTGCCGCAAACAAATCCTCAGGCGCATTCGGTATAGGTCGACCCTCATATATTCTGTCCGACATTGGCAGCATGAATTCTGTCTGGTTGTTATTCCACCACAACCAACCCCAGGCAGGGTTCATTGAAGATCCGGGCTTAACCAGATCATCGAGAAAAAAAGTATCCGCCAATATTGTCGTTCCATTTACCTGGCCGCGGTGAAGGATCATTTGGCCCAACAAGGCAAGGTCCTTGGCCGTCGACATCAGCCCTGTCATCTGTGTTCCATTGGGCAATTGCTGCTCTCTATCAAACCACCGAGTCTCGGTCATACCCAAGGGTTTCGACACCCACTCGTCGGTTAACGCCGACAAGTTTCTTCCTGTCGCCTGCTCAAGCAACAGCTTCAGATAGCCATAAGCCACGTTATTGTAACGCCATGTTTTATTGATATCGCCAAGCAGATTCAAATCATCATCCATACCCGTCGTCATGGTGAGCAGCGTTTCAATACTCAATTTCGCTTCATCCCAAGGTGAAAGTCGAGTCCACTCCGGGTCTATATGGTGATTAATATGATCATAGATTTCGAGATAACCCTTTTCTTGCGCAAGGCCGATGAGAATCGCAATCAGACCCTTTTGCACAGCAAAAACATCCAGCGAGGAATCGTCGAATTTTGCCTCAGCCAACAGGCCAGCCCTATGCAGTATCGTCAGTTGTGCACTGCCGGCACTCTGCGCGAAATCGATGGCAGTCTGTATCGCCGCCGGGTCCCAGCCATGGGCCTTAGCGTCAATGATGTTGTTCATGAGCGATCACCTCATTTCCAGAAGCCAAGTACCTATTCACCGTCCTGACCCAAATTAATAACACCTACTCCGGTGCAGATTTTGTGACAATCGACACATTTTTTTCCCTCAATAAGCCGTCTAATGCCCTCGTCAGTTGCATCAACAAGAACAAGCAAGGAGAAACACCATGACCCTTCACCGCCTAGAGGTCTACCTTGATTCCTACAATAGCGAGCCTTTCGTGCGCGAGTATGACGACCAAACTGCGTTCTCTACAGGGTATGAATCGATGCTTGAGCATTGGATACAAAAGGCCGCCGGACGCAGAGTCGATATTACCAAGGACCTGCGAATTGAAGACATACGACAACAGGTCTCCACCTCCCTGCAGCAGCTGGTTACTGCTACCTGCCTGCGGGTCAGGCTGACTGACACGATGAGCTAACAGCCGCTGTTTATCGGCGCAGACCCTAGCTGCTGAAGGCTATACCCTAAATGGCCTTCATGCCATGCCGACCGTCAAGGCCGACTTAAGGTCAGGGCGCTAGTCGTGGGACGGTCGATATTGCGCCTCAAGTACCCTCTCCATCTGCTCCTCAAGGGCAGCCACACCCTTGACGTGCATCTCTACCAATTCCTCTACGGTTCGATAGCGCTGCACTGTCTCACCGCGCCACATCACCACGACGCCTGGCGGCATCTTGCTGTGAAAGATGCCGGTTTTCTTCCGTGTTTGCTGCGAACCACTCATAACCGGTTCACTTCGACGATACCCATTTGCCATGGACTCATATTCATTCGCCCCATCGGTGGCCCTGTTTGTCTACCCTGCGCTGAATCATAACCCCTACTGCCGCTGGAACGCGACCGCACGCTTAGTTTATCAAGACTCTCGTCTCGAGCTGATGTTTCGGCAATTCCACCCAACCTGCGGGTCTGTGCTGATTCCGGCACACCAGCGGCTGTCCACAGCTTTGGTACACTCGAGTCTTGAACAGGTATTAATGCAATATATCGACTATCAGAATGCCGGCAGTACCTCATCAATCAATCGCCGAGTCTGGCGCAGCACGTCCTTGTCATCACCGGCTATCGGCAATAACACAAATTTCGAGCAGCCTGCCTGAATATAGGCTTGAATCCGCTCTATGATGGCCTCAGCGTCACCGATCACCAGGAAAGGATTCGGATCTTTGCCAAGACGCTGGCGCAGAGCCTTGACGGCACCCTGAGCGATCGGTTCGTTGGCATGACCAAACCGAAAGGAAAAGCTGGCGCCGTAATGATCCTCATCGATCTGCCTGCCGGTCTGGCATAACGCCGACTTGATTCCACGTACCATCACGCCCGCCTGCTCCGGAGAATCGAGACCACCCAACCAACCGGTTCCATACTGCGCCACGCGATGCATGGCAACTTCGCTGGAACCCCCTATCCACAGCGGTAAATGGGCACTGTGGGGCTTGGGTGAAATACAGGCCTTGTCGTACTTAAAAAATTCACCATCAAAATCCACGCTGTCCTCATGCCAGAGTCGGCGAACCAATTGAAGCGCCTCATCGGCCTTTTTGCCTCGCCTTCTCGTCTGTGTGCCCGTCGCCACATAATCCATTCCCAGCGCACTGCCAAGACCAAAAGCCGGCACCAGACGTCCTTGACTGAGAAAGTCTATGGTTGCACATTGCTTTGCCGTCACCAAAGGATCACGCAGCGCAATTGAAGCCACGTTCATGCCAAATCGAATCCTTTGAGTGGCGCCCGCCAAAGCCGCCATCGCAGCCAGGCACTCCAACATAGGCTCCTTGGAGACAAGTCGGTCAGTCTGCCAAATAGAGTCTACTGATGACTCTTCGCACATCTGCACCCAGTCCCAATAGCCTTGCGCGCCGGCAAAGGGAAATCGTGACAGTCCAACACCAATACCTATGGTCATATTACTGATCCTTGCGACTAGAGCATGATAGATCGAGGAAAATCGCGGTCAACATCGAGCAAAAGGCCACCCACGTCTACCAAGCCTTTAGATTGCCCTACCAGATGCTGACACATGGTCTGCGCATCGCGCAGACATCGATCCAGGGCGGTTTTGTGCGTGTAAATACTATCAGCGCCTATCAGATCATAGAGCAATCGAGTCACATCGCGAGCTGCTAGAAAGGCATTCAGCCTGGACAACCAGACATCTGCCCGCTCCTGCGCAGTCAAGGGCACCTGGTCCTGCAACCGCTGCCACTGAGTATCTAACGATCTGTAGACGTAAGACCTGGCGCGACCCAGAATCATTTCCGCCTCGGCTATGCCGGCCTGCACCGTTGCCGCCTGCTTATAGGAGACGCCTGATAACCTGTGGCGCTTTTCCAGTAGGACCGAGTGTGCCTCATCGATAGCCTGACGAGCCAGACCCAGAGGGACACCTGCCATTTTTCGCAACAGTGCGTCGGGTTTTCGCCAAAGGGTACCTTCACGTCTTGGCGTTGAGAAACTGAAAGTGTGTTTGTGCGGAATCAGCAAATAGTCTGCTGCTGTTGAGTAGTCATTGCTTGCGGTTCCCTTTAACCCCGTGGTGTGCCAGGTATCTTTGAACTTCCAAAATTCCTTAGGCGCCAATACTATTCGCCACTCAGGTTGACCGTTAGGATCGAGCGCTGGTTCGCCATTTCGGTACACAGTGCAACCAGCCGCGACAATATCTGCGTGCGTTGAGCCACTGCAAAACAGCCAGTTCCCAGTAACCTTATATCCGTCTTCAACCTCGTCGGCTCGACCAATAGGATAGACCCAGCCAGCCTGCACCATATCGAGGTGTGGATACATATCTCGAGCCACGCCGTCGTCCAGGTAACCAGAATACAATCCAGAATCGCTGCCTATCATGGCGCACCAACCGGCAGAGACATCGCCTCGCGAAATTTCCTCGAGTATCTGCACCTGTTCCGGCGAGCTCAGTTCAGGTCCACCCCAGGAGGTGGGCATATTCATGCGAAAAACACCGGACTGTCTCAACAATTCAACGGTATCGGCATCAAGACTTCGCGCCGTTTCAATTTCGTTAGACCGAGAGTGCAACCAAGATCGCAGGCTTTTGGCGTTACTCAGGATTGCACTCGCCGTGGCAGGCGGTGAAAAGCCGGCTTTTATTTCTTCCATTGAGTCAGGCTCAAATGTTAAAAATGCATAATATGTCAATTACACAGCGATTGGCATCTTTGCCAGAAACCTGGCTGTGGTATATTTCCAGTTTACGCTTTCGAGAATCAACCATGCGCGCGATTGTCTGTGATGAGTTTAAATCTCCTGCCAAACTGGTTGTCAGCAAACTTGCTGATCCCGTGCCCGGTCCTTATGAAGTGCTCATTCGGATCAAGGCGACGGGGCTTGGCTACGTTGATGCGCTGACTGTCGCGGGGCTGTATCAGATCAAACCCGCATTGCCTTTCATTCCTGGCAACGAGATATCCGGGGTGGTCGAGCAGACTGGCGTTAACGTCAAAAGTCTTCGCGTCGGCCAACGTATTCTGGCGATGCCGCGAAGTGGAGGCCTGGCTGAACGCATCTGCCTGCATGAGAAGTTCTGCACACCGATCCCTGACTCGCTCTCCCATGAAAGCGCTGCGAGCTTTCTGGTGAATTATTGTACGGCTTACCATGGTCTCATCTACTGTGGAAAACTCAAACCGAAGGAGACTATCTTGATTCTCGGTGCCAGCGGCGGAGTTGGGGTTGCGGCGATTGATATCGCACTTGCCCTGGGTGCTGAGGTCATTGCTGCGGCTTCGACCAAGGCAAAGCGAGACGCCTGCCTGTTGCTTGGAGCCCATCATGTGCTTGACTATAGCAAGTCGGACTGGCGCAAAGACTTGCAGAAGATTCTCGGCGGTCGAGACCTGAACGTCGTCTATGACCCGGTTGGTGGCGCTTACGCCGAACCGGCTTTGCGCTCACTGGGTCCGGATGGCAGGTTCCTCGTTGTTGGTTTTGCAACCGGAGAGATACCGAAGGTACCTCTGAATCTGACTCTGCTTAAGCGTTGTTCGATCATAGGGGTCAACTGGGGAGGCTACATAGCCGCAAATCCGCGTCAGTCTCGACCGGTTATGACAAGGCTCCTGAAATGGATTGCGGAAGGACGAATCCAGCCGAAGGCCGGCGAGATCTTGCCACTCAGGAAAGCCGGCAATGCCTTAATGAAGATGCTGAACCGTAAGGCGATCGGTAAGATCGTCGTCACAATGCAAGAGGACGAATAGACCCCAATGGCTGATATCAGACCCTTTTCAATAGACATAACTGCACAACAAATTACCGACTTGAAAGCTCGATTGGCCTTAACCCGCTGGCCAGACAAGGAAACCCCCGATGACTGGAGTCAGGGCATTCCTCTGGGTTATATGCGGGAGATCCATGACTACTGGCTTAACCATTACGACTGGCCAGCCCGCCAGGCCCAACTAAACGCATGGCCGGGTTTTCTGACGGAACTGGATGGCCTTGACATCCATTTTCTTCATATTCGGTCTCCTCATGACCAGGCTCGCCCCCTACTCATTACCCACGGATGGCCTGGCTCGATTGTCGAGTTTCAAAAGGTCATAGGCCCTCTAACTAACCCCACTCAGTATGGCGGCAGTGCGGCAGATGCATTCCATCTGGTCTGTCCCACGCTGCCGGGATTTGGTTTTTCCGGAAAGCCCACCGCGCCCGGCTGGGATATTGCGAAGATTGCGACCGCCTGGAATAGCCTGATGGTGCGCTTGGGCTATAACCGCTATCTCGCCCAAGGAGGCGACTGGGGCGCTATCGTCACTAGCATGATTGGTGCCCAGAACCTGGGTAACTGTGAAGGCATCCACATCACCATGCCCATCGTTCCTCCTGATCCAGAGACCATGGGTGACTTGAGTGAACTAGAGAAGGCCACTCTCGCCGCGCTCAAATTTTATCAGGACCATGATTCAGGTTATTCCAAACAACAGGCTACTCGACCCCAGACTCTGGGCTACGGACTGGCGGACTCTCCGATAGGTCAGGCAGCCTGGATTCTTGAGAAGTTTTACCAGTGGACTGACTGCGACGGACATCCTGAAAATGTTATCAGCCGCGATGAGCTGCTGGATAATGTCATGCTTTACTGGTTGCCAGACGCCGGCGCCTCTTCTGCCCGTATCTACTGGGAAAGCTTTGGTCGCACCGGTAATGACCCGATAAACCTGCCTGTGGGTTGCAGTATATTTCCAAAGGAAATATTCAAGACCTCGGAGCGTTGGGCAAGGAAGCGATTCACCAACCTAGTCCATTTTCGAGAGCTGAAAAAAGGTGGACATTTCGCCGCGCTAGAGCAACCCGAAACCTTTATCCAAGAGCTTCGCGACTGCTTTAGGCTCATGAACTAGGTGCAGGCCGGAGATCTTGAAGCATCAAGCATTCAGTCCTTTTCTCGGATTTATTCGAACTTGGCCTGAATTCACCTTTTGAAAACGCTGAGACCCGTTTATAACTAAGTCGATTTTTGATACCGTGCACGACATAACACCCATCAAGGAGCTACAAATGGCAAAAATCAAGTTCATCCAACACGACGGCCAGGAGATCGTCGTTGAGGCAAGCAATGGCTCAACGGTGATGAATGCCGCACTCGACAACATGGTGTCAGGTATCGACGCTGATTGTGGCGGTGAATGCTCTTGCGCAACCTGCCATGTTATCGTCGATGACGCTTGGATCGGCAAGTTGGATAAACCCTCGGCCCAGGAAGAGTCCATGCTTGACCTCAATCCTGATCGTGAGCCGAACTCACGCCTGTCCTGCCAAATTCCAGTGAGCGATGCCCTGGACGGTCTGGTGGTTAACCTGCCAGAGTTTCAATACTGATCGACCTGATCAACCGGTGCACCTTCAGGTGCGCCGGTATTGCAGCCTCCCTGGTTTTTTGATCAATCACCTTCCACAAATCTCTCGCGCTCATGCTTGGTGCGTCTTACTTCTGCCGTGGCACCCAATCGAGATTAGTCGCCTGTCGCCTGATCGATAATCCCTCGAATGAATTTCACATGGCTGCCGACTAAGAGGTCTGCAACGACCAGATTCTGTATCACCTTGTCCTGACCGATTAAATAGGTCACGCGACGCGCTCCTATGCCAAAGGGACCCTCAACACCATAGGCGCGAATCACCTTGCGTCCCTCATCATACAAAAGTGGGAACGGCAGTTTGTTCGCTTGCTTAAACCGCTTATGACTCTGCGCAGACTGGGAGCTGATACCCACGACTCGCAGATCAGCCTCGAGTATCTCGTCATGCATATCACGAATACTACAGGCCTCTGCGGTGCAGACCAGGGAGAAATCAGCGGGATAGAAATAGACAATAGCAGGCCCGGCATCTAGCAAGCTGTCAAGCGTCACTGTCTTGCCAGCGTCGTCTTCTAAGGCAAAGTCTGGCGCTATATCTCCTTTTTTTAACATTTGAACAACTCCCTTTGGTTAAAGTGTTGTATTAATCTGTTGGTCTCATCAAGCTAAACACTTATCTTACGAACATTCAGCAACAATGGGTTGAAAAAGACAGCGCGTGACTGATACAGCCTGCCCGAAACGAACTGAGACGGCAGACTAGCCTTAAAACACCACCTTAGACTAAGCTGACCAGGCTACTCCTTGCAGTGAGAGCGCTTAGTGAAACGCCTTTGAGAATCTTCTATGGAACATGATGAAGTCCTACGCACAACCTTTGCAGCACGACAGTACACCAATGATCCGGTCAGTGACGAGACCCTCTATCGCCTGTTGGATCAAGCGCGCTTTGCACCCAGTGGTGGCAATCGCCAGGGCTGGCGGGTTTTGGTCATCAAGGATACCGCGCGACGTAAGGCCCTGCGCGAGATCATGGCGCCGACTATTCGTCAGTACAAAGCCCAGGCATTGGCCGGCGAGACGCCGTTTAACGCCTTAAAGCCCAGTCAAGTCCCTCAGACGGTGATTGATGCTACCTCTACTGAGTTTCCCCTGATAGACCAACTGGAACAGGCACCGGCCTTATTGGTCATCTGCGTCGACCTTCACGCTGTGTCGTCAATGGACAAGGACTTGGACCGAGTCGGCCTGATCTCCGGCGCGTCCATTTATCCCTTTGCCTGGAATATTCTGACGGCTGCTCGCAATGAAGGTTTGGGCGGCGTTCTTACCACCTTTCTCGCGAATCAGGAGCCGCAGGCTAAACTCTTGCTGGAACTGCCTGACCACGTGGCTGTCGCCGCGATGCTGGCTATCGGCAAGCCAGTCAAGCAACTGACGCGACTAAAACGCGCCAGGGTTGAAACCTTTACCACGATAGATTCATTCAAGGGTCCGGTTTTCTCAGGCTAGATAGGCTTAATACCTCATAGAATGATTCGAAACTGAAGGCAAAAAAAAACCCAAATGACTTGCGTCACTCGGGTTTTTTTCTTGAGCAGCTTTCTTGGCTTGACTCAACCAAGCTCATGCCGCCCTTCTAGCTCTTATAAAGGTACAACGTAGTTCACGCCAACCTTAACCAAACGTCCAAATGCATTGTGAGTGAATGGGTCATAAGCCAAGTCACCACGCGCCTCGGGCGGATCTTCATCGGCTATGTTAACCACCGACAGAGACAGGGTTAAGCCTTCAATACCCTGGTAGTTATAGTGCGCATCAAAAGTCGTCTGCGCATCAACCGTAGCAAGCCATGGTAAATACGCTGGTGCGCCTTCATCCTTATAGGAGCCAATATAACGAGTGATCAATGATGCATAGTGATCGTCCGTTGTATAGCTTACTGTCAGGTTAGTCTTCAGCTCTGGCTTGGAAGTGAAGGCTGAACCACGATTGTAGTTCAGCTTGCCAACCAGCTCTTCCCCGGCCGCGAGAACAATATTGCCTGAAATATCCAGCTGGTCATCGATATCGTATTCGAGCACATAAGATCCGTCCAGATCGGCCCGCACTGCACCGCCCAAAATCTCACCGAATTCATAGCCAACCTGAAAGTCGATACCGGAAGTACGAATCTCTTCACCGTTGATATAATTCACGACGATGCGCTCAACACGGGATAAAGCAGTGTGAGCCGCCACCGGGAAGATGTGAGTTCTCAGCTCATTACAGGTTGCATTGTCCAGCGGAACTCCACCGGAGCCCAGACAACCATTGGCAGAATAGGCGCCCAGAATTGAGTTGAAACTTTCAGTCTGGAAAGAGTCTTCAAAGGTGAATGACCACCAGTCGACCGACGCTCGCAGAGCGCCGTTATCATAGATGGCACCAAAGTTAGTCGACAGAGCAGATTCAGAACCCATGTTCGGGTTACCCACCGTATCTACCGCCTTGAAGGCATTAGCTGCGCCAACAAAAGACAGAGCCGTGCCGGTACCGGAAAGAATGCTTTGTGGTGGACCACGGAAGGTCGTAGAAGCAGAACCACGCAATGAGAACTCGTCGGTTACTCTCCAGCTAGCCGCGATCTTTGGATCCAGGGTCGAGCCCACATTGCCGCCGTAGTCTTCGAAACGCAACGCCGCCTGAATATCAATATCGTCAGTCAAGGGTATCGCCAATTCACCGAATACACCATAGACAGTACGCTCTGTGCTACTCTCATCGGAGGCCGCCAAGAAGGCCGCGACGCCAGTCGGTGAGCTACAGTCGGGTGTCAACTGATCAGCAGCCACAAGACCCAAGGCCGCACTGAATGGCAGAGTGTAAGGGCAAGGATTCACGGCGCGATTAGAGATATCGCTGAACAAGGATTCATACTGCTCGTTACGAGTCTGAGCACCAACAGCGTAACCGATGTTACCGGCACCCAGGTCCCAGTTGGTCTCACCGCTGAATACTGCCTGGAATACCAGCAGTTCGTTGGTGACATTCCACTCTCTCGCACCGATCAACCAGCGCAGCAAGTCTTTAGAGTTCGCCACTGCAGGATTGTAGTCCGCATTGGTTGCGCCATTGACAAAGGACTTGGCAATTGCTCGTGAAAATGGGTTGTAGTATTCGCACCCGTTAGTACCGGCGGCGGCGGCCGCAGCCACAGGGTCTGCCAGTGAGAAGGTACCGTCAGCGTTAGCCACAGTCGCTGGTAATTGACAGTTAGGTCCACCGAAGCCTTTGAGTGCAAGGCCCATGCGCTCAACGTACATGTCGTTACCGCCGACTTCACGCTCACGCTTGGAATAGGCAACACTGACGTCGTAGTCCAACTCGTTATTGAACAACTGACCATCCAAACCGATTACAAAACGTGTGGTCTCGGTTCGACGCCGCGCATTTTCTGGTACCCCTTCGTTATAACGGCCACCAACACCCATGGCGCGATTGACGTTGAATATGGTCGGGTTACCGGCCAGCGCGGCCGCAGCGGCTGCGCCACCAACAATACCAGTGACCGTTGAGCCAGCAGCCAAACCACTCACATCCAACGCGGCAATCGCATTGGCTTCAGTGATAGCGGCAAGGCCGCCCGCGTCTGTAAGGCCATAGAACGAATCAAAATCAACCCAGCCTGGATGAGTGACGGGAATCACGCGGTCCGGGCCATACAGTGACTGAGGCGGATAGGAGGGAGAAGTTTTCCATTCCGGCAAGTCTACATCTGCATACAAGGCTTCGATGTGCAGATGATGGTTGTCACTCAGGTCATAATTAAACTCGGTGAACAATTTGGTCTGCTCGGTCTTCTCGATCAGATTGTCATACCAGCCGTAATTGAAACCGCAAGACTGTTCATAGTTTCTAAAAGCACCCAGCGCTTGACACTGTGGGTCGGCAAATGCCTTGGTGTTTGATTTTGCGACCGTCTGCAAAGTCTGAGTCGTTACAACACCTGCTGAATCAGTGACGTTGACGTCTACACTTTGCCCTGCTGGGACAGGCACAAACAGGACGTTTGTTCCTGGGTTACTGATACCCGACCAGCCACCAGGGTTATTGCGATCAGTCTGGACCAAAGCCCAATCACGCGCCTTGATCGGCAACTCGCCGCGCTCGCCATATTCACCAGCGATTGACCAGTTCCAGTTATCGCCGGCAGTGCCGAACAGCGCATTAACATTCCAGTCGCCGTCTGAGCCGTCGACGTCCTGAAAGGATCCGCCGATTTCCAGTCCTTCAAAACCTTCACGGGTGAAAAAGTTAACCACACCACCTATGGCATCAGAACCGTAAACTGCGGCGGCGCCGTCTTTGAGGATTTCAACTCGACCGATGGCGTTCATTGGAAACGCACTTAAATCCAGACCGGATTGCTCAGTGGCTACGTGTCGTCGGCCATTGATCAGCACCAGCGTTCTGGATGCGCCCAAACCACGAAGGTTCACAGTTGCGACACCTTCATTCGCTGCCCCGCTGGTCGTGAACTGGTTAGTTTCACCCAGGTTGGCGGCGGTCACACCGAGAGTTCGAACCATCTCGATAATGGATGGAGAGCCCATCTTTACAAGGTCGGCATTGGTTATGACATCAATGGGCAGCTCTGCGTCTTCTGACGAACCCTTGATGTAGGAGCCCGTGACAACGACCTCCTCGATCTGCTCTTCAGCCCAGGCTGGCAGCATTAAAGTGCTACTCAGGGCCAGCGCAACCGCCCCCATCGTGGCACGTTTCTTGAAAACTTTTGTCATCCTTATCTCCCCTTAGATGATTTTCATGCACTATTTTGGCACGTCGCCGCTCAACACTGGACGCCGTTGCACCAATCTAGTAAAAGCCACGAGCATATGCAAGCACTGTTTCGCCGAGAAAAAAAGAAATAGTTGCGGGCTAAACGCGGTCTCGAAGCCGTCCCTGGCCAAGATGGTGTCATCCTGATCACTCTTCAACATAAGGGGATAACCAACGGTACTGGGGCACTGGCACTGGTACTGGTAATGGAAAGGAGGTATCTATGATTAGGTTTGGCGCTCTGGGCGCAGCGAAAATTACACCCGATGCACTTCTCAAGCCCTGTGACCAGGAGCCGCTGGCAAAGGTTAGGCTGATAGCAGCCCGCGCGAGGCTAAGGGCTGAAACCTTTGCGTTGCAGCATAAGATTGAGGGCGTCGCCGACGATTATGCCGCCTTAGTCAATGACCCGCGTATTGACGCAGTCTATATTGCACTGCCTATCACTCAGCATCACGAATGGACGCTCAAGGCCCTCCGCGCTGGCAAGCATGTCTTGTGCGAAAAATCCTTTGCCAGCAATCGATTTCAGGCGCAAGAGATGGCGAACCTTTCGGCAACGACAGGCCTGATACTGATGGATGCGTTTCACTATCGATATCACCCCATCTTTGAACGTGCCAGAGAAATCTACCACTCGCAGAGTTTGGGTAGGATCCTCAACATTCATGCTGAGTTCAAGGTACCCATCACAGATCCTGAGGATATTCGCATGAACTATGCGACGGGGGGCGGCGTCACTATGGATATAGGTTGTTATCCCATCTCATGGGTTCGACACCTGACGTCGATGGAACCCATTCAGATCGCCGCCAGCGCTGAGACAGGACCGAAGGACGTTGACCTTTTTCTGGCGACAGAGATGATCTTTCCTGGCGAGCTGGCAATTACCACCGTCGGTGATATGCGCGCCGGCGTCAAGGTGTCAGCATTTATCCAGGTGATCGGCGAAGCTGGCACCATGCGGGTCAATAATCCTATCGCACCGCATTTGGGCAGTCACATCGAACTGCAGCTCAATGGCCAAACAAGCCGCGAGTACTTTTCTCGACGCACCACCTACAACTATCAGCTGGATGCCTTTATCGCGGCCATTAATTCGCGCAGGCAACCCCTAACAGGACCTGAAGATGCGGTGCGACAAATGACTACCATAGACCGCTGTTATGAGGCTGCCGGCTTGCCTCTCAGAGGTCTTTAGCCATCAAAATGAGACAGGACCGATTCGGCCGTTTTACTCAGCGCTTCTTGAGTGGTTCTATGCGAGTCATCGCGAGTCATCAGTAACGGCTGCCGCTGACCGAAAGCGTTAACGAGGTTGCCGACTGCCACTGCCGTTTTGCGACCGACAAGGTTTTTTGTGTAAACTACTCGACCCTGAATCTAGGCCGACTCGCACGAGTTACAGCCCTGCGTTTCCCATCACGAGTTACCGATCATGAGATCCGTGCCATGAACCCGCCGAACCTGCCGCCAGCGAATGCTTCGATCGTGGTCTGCGCCCTGTACCACTTCACTGACCTGCCCGACTACGAGCGCTGGCAACAACCTCTGTTAACCCTGATGACAACCGAGGGACTGCGAGGCACGCTGCTGCTCGCTGCCGAGGGCATCAACGGCACCGTCGCCGGATCCAGGGCCGGTATCGATGCGCTATTAAGTCTGCTTCAGCAGGATACTCGGTTCGCGGGCTTAAGTTACAAAGAGTCCTTTGACCGCGAGATGCCTTTTTATCGACGCAAGGTCAAACTTAAGCAGGAAATCGTCACCATGGGTGTCACTAACCTGGATCCGCGGAATATCAGAGGTACTTATGTCAAGCCAAGGGACTGGAATGCCTTAATTTCTGACCCTGAGGTCACTGTCATAGATACTCGCAACGAGTACGAAATCATGATCGGTACCTTTGATCATGCGATAAATCCCCACACGACGACCTTCAGGGAATTCCCTGCCTATGCTGAGCAACATCTCGACAAGACGGTTCATAAAAAAATCGCGATGTTTTGTACTGGGGGCATTCGCTGTGAGAAGTCCACGGCCTATTTGAAGGCTCAGGGTTTTGAGGAGGTCTACCACCTGGAGGGAGGTATCCTTAAATATCTGGAAACCGTGCCAGAAGAAGACTCCCTGTGGCGAGGTGAGTGCTTTGTCTTTGATAATCGGGTTACCGTCGATCATAACCTTGAAAAAGGCCAATACGATCAATGTCACGCCTGCCGCATGCCAATCGATGCGCTCGCCAGGCAGAGCAACGCTTATGTCAAAGGTATCAGCTGTCCGCATTGCATCGGCAACACATCTGCGGATCAGCAACAAAGGTTCGTCGAGCGCCAGCGTCAGATTCAATTGGCGCACGCGCGCGGCGAAAGCCATATCGGTGAAGATGCTATTGCTGACATGGCTGAGAACAAGACCGAAAAAATCGCACGAAAAACGCAGGAGCGGAACAAAAACCAGAATAAGAACCAGAATAGGCACCGACCCTGAGCCCCCAACCACCCGCCAGGTTTACTCCCTACCTTTGACGAACTGCACCGCCCTAGGAATTTGTAATGCCCCATCGAGGTAGGCCCTTGCCCCAAGAGACGAAGCGTTGCATCTCGCCGACAACCTTGCAAAGATACGGCCATGGACAAGTACGAGATTAGACATCAATTCGCCGCCTATGTAGCCAGGCCAGACGCTGACATAGCCCTCGACATGGCTGCTTTGCTGATTGCCGCTGAGTCAGAACCAGACCTTGATATCGACCTGTACCTCGACTTTCTGGACCAGACAGCGGCGCGCTTTAAAGCTGACGTCGATGACAGAACCCATCTGGATATATCAGTCACCAGTCTGAATGACTTTATTTATCAGGCTGAAGGCTTCAGCGGTAACATTAAAAATTACTACGAACCGCGTAACAGTTACCTCAATCACGTGATCAACACCCATCAGGGCATACCTATCACATTGGCGTTGATCCATATTTGCTTAGGTAGACGTTTACAAATTCCGGTACATGGCATCAGTTTTCCCGGTCATTTCCTGGTTCGCTATGGGCAAGAAAAGCAGGTGATCGTCGATCCCTTCAGTGGCCGAGTCTTAAGTGAGACCGACTGCAGCACACTGCTGAAGCAGATCGCCGGACCTCGAGCAGTCCTGCGGCCAGAATATTTTGAGGTTGCGACCAACAAGAGCATTCTGATCAGAATACTGGACAACCTGAAACAGATTTTCTGGCGCAGCCAGGCGTGGGATGAAAGCAAGGGCTGCATTGAGCGCCAACTCTTGCTGATACCGGAACGCCAGGAGTTCAATGTCCAGTTGGGCGCGGTCTATGAACGACAGGGTAGAATTGACCTGGCGCAGCATACCTACGCGCTGGTTCTTGAAGCTTGCCAAGACCCGGATATCAAAATTTTGGCCAGCAAACGTCTGATCGCCATGGGCACGAGCAAACCGGTTATTCATTAGGCACTCGCGCGCAAAACGCCGTTCATTGACCGCCCGATTCAGCTCTGGAGCAGTTCCAGCGCCGCTTGTGCTCGTCGCGCGACGCCATTTTTTTGCTTCTCCAAATCGACATCACGATCTTCCCCCATTGCGCCCATCAGATAGCGCTTGTAAACACCTTGGCCAATGGCTGCCAGCCGCCAATGAGAAAATGCACGATAGTAGTTAATCTGACTCAGATCCCGGCCGGTATTGGTGCTGTAGATATCGCACAACTCCTGCCGCTCGGGATAACCACCAACGGCGGTCGGTGATTGATCTCCCTCTCCCTGCAACTCGACTTCGCCAGGTGAAACCCAGTTGTTCAATAAATAGCCAACATCTGCCAGCGGATCACCAAGGGTGCAAAGTTCCCAATCTAAAATCGCACAGACATGGTCTTGCTTGACGATCATATTACCCAGACGATAATCACCATGGACTATGGTCGCGCCGACCTGAACCGGCATCGTTTCCGTGAGTATTCGACAGCTTTCTTCCATCTCTGGAATCTCATGGGTTTTGGACGCTACCCATTGTTTAGTCCAGCGATTGATTTGGCGGGATAAATACGCCTCCTTGCGTCCCAGGTCGCCCAAACCCACATCATCAGGATTAATGCTATGCAGCTTCGACAAGTTATCAATCACCTGCAGACCAATCCCTCGCCGATGTTCCGCGGCGATCTTGAGGCCCACGACTGAGTCGTTTAATACCAGCCCATCAATATAATCCATCACATAAAAGGGTGCTTCATTGACCTCTAATTCACGACAAAGGCCGTAAGTCTTAGGTACCGGCAAGTCCGCATGCTCCAGGGCACTGATAATTTTGTATTCACGCCCCATGTCGTGCGCACTTTCGAGAACATGCCCTAATGGCGGACGACGCAGTACACACTGCTGACCCTGACTGTCAACGCACAGAAAAGTCAGATTAGAGTGTCCGCCAGCGATCAGCGAAAAAGTCATGGGCGCCTGCAGATGCGGCACATTCTCGGCTAACCACGCCGTTACTTTGTCACTGTTGATCCCTTCCACCACTTTCGTACTCCTTAAATTCGCTAATAAAAAACATGTACCTGAATTTCAGTCACCTCTCGTCTCCTGCCTCGAATCCCCCTGCTTGGAATGAATCGACAGGGCTATCTGGCGAGCTCAGGGCCAGGCTCACAGCAAGTAACTCATCGAAGCTTTGCTGCAAGCACTGCACCAGTAGATCTGGATCTGGCAACATTGCTCGACAAGAGATAACACTGATGTTGACTCGCCCACAATAGCTAAAAATTGCCACAAATAAACCTACACCATCCACAATGGGTCCCAGACCATATTCGGCGACCAGCTGAGCTTCACCAAGATAAAGTGGAACCTGTGGTCCTGGAACATTGGTGACCACACAATTAAACAGGGGTGGAACTCGCGCCCCGAATCTCGCTCGAGTATAAAGCCGCACGGCCGATGCTGCCAGTGTCGCCGGCACTGACTCGGCCAAAGCCAACAGCCAATCGGCTCCCCAGCGCTTGACCGCCAACTTGGACTGGCCAGCAAATTTGTGAACTGCCTTGAGGCGATCCAGTGGATCGGCAATGTCAGTACCCAGTGCTACCGTCATCGCTGCGACCCGGTTACCCAACGCCTTGTCTTCATTTCTAAGACGCACTGAAACGGGCACCATCGCAGTGAGTGAGAGTTCAGGTAATTCATTTTTGAGCAAGAGATAGCGCCGCAGAGCGCCACCACAGACCGAAAGCAGCGCATCATTGATCGTGGCGTCCTCAACTCGAGTCAGTATCTGCTGCAGATCAGACAACGGCAGGCTGCATCGACCAAAGACCCTGTCGGCGGTAATGGTCCTGTTGAACCGAGTGACAGGTATGGGTTGAGCCGAGCTCGGTTGGCAGTCGCTGGCGTCCGGGCAGACACGCAGCATCGTCGCCATGGCACCGGCAAATACCGCCGCATACCTTAACGGCTGAAACAACAGACTCGGGAGTGCTCTTTGCGCCAGCTCCAGCGCGCTGGGCACAGGCTCGCCGTGCCAAGGAATTGTCGGTAAAGGCATTGTGACATAGGGCAATGTGGCATGCAGAACAGTCGTGATCTCAGCGCCTGAGATGCCGTCAATACATGCATGATGAATCTTCGAGAAGATAGCGAATGCACCTTTTGGCAAGCCATCAATACCCTCCAGCCCGTCAATCACAATCATCTCCCAAGGCGGCCGATTGAGATCAAGGGGCTGAGCATGGAGTTTTGCCGTCTGCAAGCAAAGCTGACCCCAGTCGCCAGGCGAAGCCAGACGCAGGTGTCTGACATGGTGACGCAGGTCAAACTTCGCATCCTCAATCCACCAGGGGTGATCGAGATTAAACGGCACGCTGACCAAGCGCTGGCGAAAGGTTCTGGCCAGGTGCAGACGCGTTGAGATAAATCGCCGAATGGCCCGAAAGCGCGTCGACTCGGCCAGCGGCGTTGACTCGGCCAGCAGAGCTGGGGCAGCATAAATACACAAGGCGCCAATGTGCATGGGTGCTATGGATGTTTCCGCGTAAACGAATGCGGCATCCTCGCCTGAAAGCTGTTTCATCGCCGACCTCCTGTCAGAATGATTGAAACCTGCGACCCAATGGCCCGCCACATTGCGCAAGGCGCAAGACTCGAGCAGATTTATCGATCCGCCAGGATCCCAAGATAGCTCAGGGTTCGCCCTGGACTATAGATCCTGATTGCAGTAACTGCTCGACTTCCACTGTCGAGTAACCAATCTCTGCCAGGACCTCACGACTATGCTCGCCAATCGCCGGGGCCTCAGCTGGCACTCGCTTAGGTCGACCAGCGACGTTGATCGGACTCGCCACTGTCCACTGATAGTCTGGGTGAGCTGAGTTCGTCTTAACGATGACCTCATTTTCGATCAGATGGGCATCGACAACGACCTCACTGTTTTTTTCGAGAACGCTAAAGGTCACCTGCTCTTGATCGAGCCTACTGACAAGCTCATCCAGCTTGAATCGCGTAAACGCCGCAGCAAACATCAATTTCACTTCATCCCGTAGACGCATGATAGCTGTGATATCAGGAAAACGGGGGTCAGAGATCCACTCAGGATGCCCCAAGGCTCGACAGAGTCTCGGCCATTCCCGCTGTGGTGCTGGGCCCACCAACACCACATAACGATCATCCCGCGTCTTGTAGGACACAACGAACGGACTGCGGTACCCCTGCTGCTCGAGGATCGCCGCCAAATCATAACCGGCGATCACACCCTGCAGGTGCATACCGTTGGACCAGGCGCCATTGGCCACCAACGAAGTCGACACGCTGGCCCCTTTACCCGTGCGCTCGCGGTCATACAAAGCCATCATAATAACGCCGAACAAGGACATGGCACTGGCATGGTCACCGACCCCACCGACACCATTCACTGGCGCACCACTTGCAGGTTTCATCATGTCCATGATGCCGGTTCTCGCCCACCAAGCCGCTAGATCAAAGGCTCGTTTGCTTCGATCCGGCCCTCGTGTGCCGTAGCCGGTGATCTGGGCAAATATCAATCGCGGATTGCGTGCTCTCAGGCTTTCATAGTCGAGTTCATACTGAACCAATTGTTCAGCATTAAAATTGACCACCAGCACATCAGCCTGATCAATCAGACGGTGCATCACCGCCCGGCCCTCGGCCTGCTTCAGGTCCAACGCCAAGGCACGCTTATTTCTCGAGGTCAGCTGCCAGTTGTAGTCGGTGCGATAACGGGCTGCCAGGCTACGGTACGCATCTCCCGACGGTGGCTCAATCTTGATGACATCCGCACCAAAGTCAGCCATCACCGTTGTGGCTGCCGGCCCAGCGACATAGGATGCTGCATCAATCACCTTTAAATCCGCCAACATATAGGTCATTACTTATCGCTCCACAACTTATCGCTCCAAAACTCTGCCCATCAACGCCGCTTCGCGCCCAGGGTCTGATTGTCTTCATCTTTCGCGAGCAGGACAAACCGATTAGGATTGCATCAGCGCGCGAGAATCCCTATCTTAACCAACTTTAGTCGGCACGATGGGTGCCTCACGACATATTACTATAACGTTTTTCTGTCACGTTCCATCATCTGGCGAGTTTTTGGCGCCGGCGATGAAACCGACCAAGCTTTTTTAAGGAATCCAAGGGAGCCACGTGAGCATGTATAACGCTTTGAAGACCGTCTGGAATGAGTTGACCAGTCCAGGACAACCTTTTGCCATCACCTCTGTAGAGGTTCGCGGCCAATCCGTCAAAGCCTATGCCGCTGCGCCGCCCAGTCTTCGCGAGGTATGGCTGGCCAGCGCAGCCTTTGCTGACAGAGACTATTTGGTCTATGAGGATGAACGCTGGACTTACAGCGACGCTCATCGAGACGTTGCTGCCATTGCCAATTGGATGGTGCAACGTGGGATCAAGCAGGGCGACCGGGTTGCGATCGCCATGCGCAACTATCCTGAGTGGTTACTCATGTATTGGGCCTGCGTGTCTCAGGGTATCGCGGTAGTTGGTGTCAATGCCTGGTGGGTTGCCGGGGAACTGGCTTATGGGCTGAGCGACTCGGCACCTAAGTTGTTGATCTGCGACCAGGAACGACTGGAACGGTTTAATGAAATAAAGGATCAATTTTCTGATCTGCCGGTTGTGGGCGTGCGACTATCGACCCCAGCTGCAGATGTGATCGATTTCAGTGAGTTGGTTAAAGCCGGCGGCGAGTTACCGGCGGTCAATATAGATCCGGACGATGATGCCTGCATTTTCTATACGTCAGGCACCACCGGTCGTCCTAAGGGTGCCCAGTTAACCCACCGGGGTTGTGTTAATAACGTGATGAATCTGGCGTTCTGGGGTACTGCCATGAGTCATTCTCTTGCTCGTGCCAATAATCTGCCAGCTCCAGATCCCAGTGTCGCGCCTATTGCTGCCGGCTTGATTACCACACCCTTGTTCCATGTGACCGCCAACAATTGCATGTCTCAGGGCACTACTCTGTCAGGAGGAAAACTGGTTCACATGTATCGCTGGGATGCCGGTGATGCGCTCAAGATTATCGCCAAGGAAAGAATCACCAGCATGTCTGGTGTGCCCGTCATGTCGCGCGAATTGATTAATCATCCAGACTTCGAAAAATATGACACATCCAGTTTGCTAACAGTTTCAGGGGGTGGCGCTCAGGTTCAGCCTGATTTGGTCGGAAAAATTGACCGCGCGGTTAAAACTGCTCGTCCAGGCACGGGCTACGGGATGACAGAAACCTGTGGCATCATCACTTCCATCGGCGGCGATTTCTTCGTGGATCGCCCAGACAGCTGCGGCCCTGCTATGCCAAACTTTGATGTCAAATGCGTCGACACCAATGGCAATGAGGTGCCTCAGGGCAGTGTTGGTGAACTCTGGGTCAAGGGTGCCTGTGTCATCAAGGGTTACTTGAACCGCGCTGATGCTACCGCTGAATCTATCACAGACGGTTGGCTTCACACTGGCGATGTTGCTCGTATGGACGCCGATGGTTTTCTTTATATCGTCGATCGCATCAAAGACATGGTATTGCGTGGTGGCGAAAATATTTACTGTGCCGAAGTCGAGGCCGTGCTCTTCAACCTGGATGCTGTCAAGGAATGTAGTGTCTTTGGGGTACCAGACGACCGTTTAGGTGAAGAAGTTGGCGTCGCTATTGTATTGAAACCGGGTACCACGCTGACTGCTGCCGAGATCCGCGCTCACAGCGGCGCGCAAATGGCAAAACATAAGATACCACGCTATATCTGGATTCTTGACCAGCCTTTGCCTCGTAACGCCAGCGGCAAATTTCTCAAGCGCGAACTTAGGGAATCGTTAGCACTGAAGGACGCCATTTAAGCTGCTGTTAGCCGCGACCATCTGGATCGAATCTCGATGGTCGCAGATTAACATGAGGCTTGCTGTTGTGGCGCTGGGTATCAGACTGCCGGCTTTTAGGGAAGGGGCCCGGTTTCAAGGTGCTTTGGGCGCATTCCCCGGCTTGCGCTTACCCTTGGTCGGCAGTGCTGGAATCGTTGGCAAGCCCGTATGCTGGGTTCGAAATAGTTTGCCGCCCTTGAGACCATGCGGCTTACTGTACTGCGTCAGGGGAATCAGGTGCATCTTGCCATTACCTATCAGGTCCTGACGGCCCATTTTCTTCAGCGCTTGCCGCAACATTGGCCAGTTCTCAGGATCGTGGTATCGAAGCAAGGCCTTGTGCAAACGGCGTTGCCGAGTGCCTTTAGGAATGTTCACCGTTTCAGAATCACGACCAACCCGCTTGAGCGGATTTTTGCCAGAGTGATACATAGCGGTCGCCGAGGCCATCGGTGACGGATAGAAGGATTGGACCTGGTCGGCCTTGAAGCCGTTGCGTTTCAGCCACAATGCCAGATTCAACATATCTTCTTCAGTCGTACCAGGATGCCCGGCGATAAAGTAGGGTATGAGGTACTGTTCCTTGCCCGCCTCCCGTGAGAACCGCTCGAACATCTCCTTGAACTCATCATAGGTGCCAATTCCAGGTTTCATCATCTTGGACAAGGGGCCCTGCTCTGTATGCTCCGGCGCTATCTTTAAATAACCACCAACATGCTCGGTCACCAGCTCTTTAACATACTCGGGGGTTTTGACCGCCAAGTCATACCGCAGACCCGAGGCGATAAGCACCTTCTTCACGCCTTTGATATCCCGCGCATTGCGATATAGCGAGATCAGCGGCGTTTGGTCTGTATCCAGGTTTTTGCAGATATTCGGGTAGACACATGACAGTCTTCGACAGCTGGATTCAATCTCCTTGCTCTTGCAGGCCAGTCGCCACATGTTGGCAGTCGGACCACCCAGGTCAGAAATAACACCCGTGAAGCCTGGTGTTTTATCACGAATATTCTCTATTTCATCAAGAATAGAGGCCTCTGAACGGCTTTGGATGATTCGGCCTTCATGTTCAGTGATGGAGCAGAAACTACAACCACCAAAACAGCCGCGCATGATATTGACTGAAAAGCGAATCATCTCATAGGCGGGAATGTTGGCATCACCATACTGCGGGTGGGGAATACGCTGATAGGGTCTTTCAAAGACCCAATCCATCTCTTCAGTTGTCAGAGGAATGGGGGGTGGATTGAGCCAAACATAGCGATCCCCATGCGCCTGAACCAAGGCTCGAGCATTATGCGGATTAGTTTCGCGATGCAGTATTCGAGAAGTATGCGCGTATAACAGCTTATCTTCTCGAACCTGCTCATAGGCCGGCAATCGAATGTAGGTTAATTGCTGCTGGCGGGCCGCTTCCGCAGGATCCGTCAGGCGAATGACGGCCATCTTTGGCTCAACCGTATCGCTCACCTGATCTTCAGCAAGGGTCGATGCATCGATTTCATGCACATCGGTGGGTAACGATGAGATAGCGAAAGCCGTGCCGCGAATGTTACGCAGTGACTCCACCGGTTCGCCCTGGGCCAGGCGATGAGAGACCTCAATGATGGCGCGCTCGGCATTGCCGTACAACAGTAGGTCAGCCTTGGCATCGAGTAAGATAGAGCGCCTGACTTTTTCACTCCAATAGTCAAAGTGGGCTATGCGGCGCAGGCTGGCCTCGATACTGCCAATAATAATCGGCACCTCTGGGTATGCCTCGCGGCAACGCTGGGAGTAGACGATTACGGCACGATCCGGTCGCTTACCACCCACATTGCCTGCTGTGTAGGCATCATCGTGACGAATCTTTCGATCCGAGGTATAGCGATTGATCATCGAGTCCATATTACCGGCGGCGACCCCGTAATACAGGTTCGGCCGGCCCAGCTGCTCGAAATCTGCAGTCGAAGTCCAGTCCGGCTGAGCGATGATACCGACTCTGAAACCCTGACCCTCCAGCACTCGGCCTATGACAGCCATGCCAAAGCTGGGATGGTCAACATACGCATCACCGGTCACGACGATAATATCGCAGCTGTCCCAGCCTAACGCGTCCATCTCGGCACGAGTGGTAGGCAAAAACGGCGCAATGCCAAAACATTCGGCCCAGTAGGGTCGGTAATCAAATATTCGAGTGGTTTCGGCGGGCTGCTGCATGAGCTGGACGATGTGGCTACAATTCGGCGCTATCATACGGCAAGCTGGCCTTCCTGTAATTATACTATTGCACTCGCCATTATTTTTCCCACTACTTTGGGCCAATTGATGGCCAGACCAAGTCGATTTAGGCATCCAATTCAGGTATCCTTGCGTACCGTTAAACACTCCGACAACGCTGGTCTGGTCTCTGACTCAGCATTTAGGCCGGAGTAGAGAGCCATACCTAAAGGTCCTTTCAATGTTTAAAAATAAAAAATTACAGACTTGGGTTGAACAGATGCAGGCACTCTGTCAGCCCGATCGGATTGTTATCTGTGATGGTAGCCAAGACGAATATGATCGCATGTGGCAGTTGCTGCTGGATGCCGGCGCCGCCATCAAACTTAACGAGGCTAAGCGCCCTAACAGTTATCTGGTGAGATCAGATCCCGCCGATGTGGCTCGAGTCGAGAGCCGAACCTACATCTGTGCAGACGATCCCCTTGATGCCGGACCGAATAATAACTGGATAGATCCTGACGTCATGCGCGATACGCTCAACGGCTTGTATGCCGGCTGCATGCGCGGACGAACCATGTATGTCGTGCCGTTCAGTATGGGGCCCATTGGCTCACCCATCGCGCATATCGGCGTTGAGCTATCAGACTCTCCCTATGTCGTCACCAATATGCATATTATGACTCGAGTGGGCCAGGCCGTGCTCGATGAACTGGGTGAAACCGGTGACTTTGTGCCCTGCGTTCATTCAGTGGGCAGCCCGCTAGTTGAAGGTGCGGAAGATGTTCCATGGCCCTGTAACCCCGGCAATTTATATATTGCACATTTTCCTAAAACCCGCGAAATCTGGTCCTTTGGCTCAGGCTACGGTGGCAATGCCTTACTCGGAAAGAAATGCTTTGCTCTGAGAATTGCCTCTGCAATGGCGCGTGATGAGGGCTGGTTGGCTGAACACATGCTCATCCTCAAACTCAGCAATCCTGCAGGAGAGTCAAAATATATCGCCGGAGCGTTTCCAAGCGCCTGCGGCAAGACCAACTTGGCCATGCTCGTACCCACCATTCCCGGATGGCGCGTCGAAACAGTGGGTGATGATATCTGCTGGATGAAGTTTGGCGAAGACGGCCAACTTTACGCCATCAACCCTGAAGCCGGGTTCTTCGGCGTCGCACCTGGCACCGGTATGGACTCTAATGCTAACGCCATGCTGAGCCTGACTGAAAACTGTATCTTCACCAACGTGGCGCTCACCGATGACGGCGATGTCTGGTGGGAGGGCATGACCGATAGCCCACCCGCCCATCTGATCGACTGGAAAGGCAACGACTGGCACCCAGGTTCAACGACGCCGGCCGCGCATCCCAATGCACGCTTCACCGTAGCAGCCGACCAGTGTCCTGTGATCGCAGAGGAATGGGAGGATTTAAAAGGCGTGCCCATCAGTGCCATCTTGTTCGGTGGCCGACGAGCAACCGTTGTGCCCCTGGTCAATGAAGCTAAGGACTGGGCCCAGGGTACCTTCTTTGGGGCCATTGTTTCTTCGGAGAAGACTGCGGCGGCGGCCGGCAAGATCGGTGAACTTCGGCGCGACCCAATGGCCATGCTACCCTTCTGTGGCTACAACATGGCCGACTATTGGCAGCACTGGCTGACCACTGGACAGCGTCAGGGCGTGAATCTGCCCAAAATCTTTTACGTCAACTGGTTCCGCAAGAATGAGCAGGGCAAGTTCATGTGGCCAGGTTTTGGTGAAAATAGCCGAGTCTTGAAATGGATATTCGAGCGCTGCAATGGTACTGCTGCAGCGCTAGAAACGCCCATTGGCAACCTGCCAACTCTTGATGCGCTGGATATGCAAGGCATGGATCTCAGCACCGACCAGATCACTCAACTACTGAGGGTGGATGTTGACGGTTGGCTGAGCGAGATCCCTTTGATTGCAGAATACTTCGATCAGTATGGAGAGCGGGTACCGGCAGAGTTCCATGAACAACTGGCTGAACTTAAGCAGCGCCTGGAAACAGCCAAACGGCAGATTGCCTAAGGCTCTGATACAAGTATCTGCCAGGTAGATCCAACAAAAAAGGCCGCTTTTCGCGGCCTTTTTTGTTGGCTGGTAGCTTTGGCTCAAGGTTTGTTTGAGCGTTTGACTAACCCTCCTGTTTTGCGTCAAGCGCAAAACAGGAAGCTTTCTCGATAGCGCCTAGTCCAAACGCTCGATAATCGTACCAGTGCCCAGACCACCACCACAGCACATGGCGATCAAAGCATACTTGCCGCCCGTCCGCTCCAGTTCATGCAACGCAGTCGTGATGAGACGGGCGCCAGTACTGCCAGTTGGGTGACCCAAAGCAATGGCACCACCGTTGACATTCACTTTACTATGATCGATACCGAGATCCTTTTCCCAGGCCAGCACCACTGACGCAAACGCCTCATTGACTTCAAACACGTCAATATCTTCAATCGTCAAACCAGCCCGCTCCAGTACCTTACGCGTGGCAGGAATCGGCCCCTTCAGCATGGTTACTGGGTCAACACCGACCAGAGTATGGGCTGTGACCTTTGCTCGTGGCTTGAGGTTGAGATCCTTTACTGCCTTTTCCGACGCCATGATAACCGCTGCGGCACCGTCCGAAACTTGAGAGCTGGAGCCGGCAGTATGGATTTCCTGACCAGGTACTGCCGCCAAACCCTTCAGAGACTCAAGCGTCGTCGCGCGCAGTCCCTCATCTTTACTGACGACTCGGGTTTCGCCGGTCGGTTTAAAGTCTTCACCCAATACAGGCGCAGTAATAGGCACCACCTCGCGATCAAAACGACCCTCTTCCCAAGCGCGAATGGCTTTCTGCTGACTTTCGAGGCCAAACTGGTCTGTATCTGCGCGGCTGATTTGGTATTCATTGGCGATCATGGCAGCGCCCATAAACTGACTGGCCGGCTGGTAATGATCGCTATAGTTAACCCCCATTGGGTTACCCTCTTTCATGGCGGAACCCAGCGGTACTCGACTCATCATCTCAACACCACAGGCCATCACCAGATCTTCGATCCCGGCGCCAATCAGAGATGCACCCATGGATGTCGCTTGTTGGCTAGAACCACATTGTGCGTCGATAGTGGTTGCTGCAACTTCCAGCGGTAAACCCTGTGACAACCAGGCTATTCTGGCAATATTGAAGGTCTGCTCGCCCACCTGGGAGACGCAACCACCCACGACCTGGCCGATTTTTCCTGGCTCAATGCCGCTTCGATCCAATGCCGCCTGCTGCACCGCGCCCAGCAAATCGGCCGGCTTCATGCCTGCCAAACCCTTACCGCGTTTGCCAATCGGGCTGCGACACGCCTCTACTATGTATACCTCTCCCATGGAACTTCCTCTTCTATTGATAAAAATGCTTGGATCAAACTGACTGCCACCTAGAATAAGCAGCGTTGTTCTAAGAAGCAACTCTCCGCAAGACTCGGCCCTTCGCGTTCGAGCTAGACCGGAGTCAACAGGTAATGGCCATGCGCCGCTGCGATCGGTCGCGTTTTTTCGTCCTGCCAGATTTCTGCTCGAACATTGGCGACTCGTCGCCCTTGCCGCGTGACGATGGCGCGGCCATAAGTCGCGACCGGTTTACCAGAGCGCAAATAGTCGATTGAGATATCGACGGTCTTGGGTAATCGCTCACAGGATGTATCAAATAGTAGTTGTATCACCGAGGTCAGCTCAAGAAACGCGCCAATGGCACCCCCGTGGATAGCCGGCAAATTGACATTTCCCACCAGCGAATCCTTGAAGGGTAATATGGTTGTGATTTCATTGCCTTTGCGCTCCACTTGCATACCGAGAAACCGCGCATAGGGAATGCTCGCGAGCAGCGCTTGCATGTCATCGGCACGACCCTCATCCCGTAATTGTTGCAGTATTTTCATCGATTCTCCGTCCTCGGTGCATTGGGGGTGCCCAGCATGAAAGCAGCGACCGAAGTGGCAACCTGATCGGCAACGTCATCCTGATAGGCCACGGCCCGCACAAATGCAATATTTTTCGCCAGCTTGTAACACTCAGCCTGAACCATCAGATCCTTGAAGGGCTCGGCCGGACGCATATAGTCAATCCGCAAGTCCAGAGTCGCCATACCCATGGCCGTTCCCCAGTCCTCATGACAACGCACCGCCCAGCCAGAGGCATTATCCAGGGTCGCGGTAATCACGCCACCGTGAATGATGCCCGTATCAGGATCGCCCACCAGATGCTCTGCATAGGGCACCCTTACGGTACAGACTCGACCCACGATGTTGACCAACGTCATGCCGATCGCTTCACCATGGGGCGGCAGATGCTCCAGATCCTCTTTATCCATTTTTGCTTACCATCCAGTCTTCATCGCCTCACACGCCAATGCCAAGGGTGCATGATCTAGATCTAGACGGCGCTTTGCAAGTCGAAGGTCAGGTGTCAGCCACACAAAGGCGTGCCAGGCTAGAGGCTGATCAGAACCCGCGGCAAAGAGTCGTCGTTCAGCACTTCAGGACGGCAGGCAAATAGCCGCTCAACGGCGATGCCTCCTGCTACTAGCCATCGAGTTACCTCCTTGCCACGGCTGACCGCCAGGGCCTGCAGCGCAGCATTCAGGTCTTGCTGCTGCGGCTCAACGGCGATAGCGCCTTCTGCCGACTTCTCGACGACCGAAATAGCTGACACGTCTGCCTGGGTCGCAACACCGCATAGTGTGATCATCAGGGACGGGCGATCTTTCATCAAGCCGACGACCTTATCAGCATAGTCCCGTTGCAGGCCTTTCATTTCGGCACTACCAGGGTCAAACAGAATCGGTTGAAACCGAGGCCGGGCCGCGGCTTGGGCAACATCCTTCATCAACATCAGGGTCCCCAGGGGTTGCAGCGCCTGCTTCACGTAGGCAAAAGCTGCTTTCTTGGCCGCGTTAGCCAACGCCGTGTTGACAATATCACTGGTATCAACGGCAAGCTTCCCCAACCTCGTCTCTATCGGCACCTTGAGATCTATTCTGTCATTCTTGTCTTTCAGCAGATCCAACGCGAGAGCAATCGGCAGGTCCGTGCCCACAGCAGCTTTCGCCTGCTCGGCATCGACTTTCAGTCTCTCAATACGGACTCGATTATCGGCAGAAACCTGGTCGTTTGTGACTTGTACCGAAGCGTCAAGCGCCAGGCGTCCGCTTCGAATACCATTGCTCAGGTAGGGGCTGATCTGATGTAGCTCAAATTGCGTGAGGGTGACAGTCAGCGCCGCATTGACAGGCGAATCCAGCAACCCACCAGTACCCTCTATCAGTAGCTCGCCAGTTCGGTGCTCCTCCTGATGCTTCGCTCGAAGATTAAAGCTGGCAACCTGGCCCTGGCCCAGATCACTGACCTTTAATTGCAGCGTCGGTAACACCAAGGAAACCACCTGAGACTGCGACTGATCGACCCATCGAACCTTGCCCGCTAAATCCAGCTCAGTGATTGAAACCATCGGAGTGGTCGCTTTATCGTCAAGTTTTGACTGGGCGTTACGGGGGAATCCCATGACTTCGCCCGTCTCACTAACCTTGAGCAAACCATCAAAGCCTAAGACCACTAAACGTTCAATGGCAAGACGAGTTGCGCTGTAATCGATATTCTGGAGTTCCAACTTTTTGACCTTAACCATTGGCAGCGCTTGCAGCTGATCTGCCTGCAACAGGCCCGTTGCTTTGACCTGCCATTCAGCGTCCTTTGCCAATCGCAGTCGTGTTGAGCCAGCCCAATCAAGCTGATCTATCATCACTGGCTGTTCAGCCGCCAGTGCCAGCCCAGTAAGCTGTGCCGATCCTGACAGGTCAATTTCGCTGCCAGAGACATCAAGACGAGCGACAACTTGTTGATTAAGAACAAGGGCGCCACTCATCGCCACCGGCCAATAGGCCTTGAACTCCTCCAGCCCAGCACTCAATTGGACTTGCATAGTGATCGCCGTCACCTCACCCGGTTGCGCCTCTCCACGGGCCAGCAGTTGCGCCGAGTCGATCGACAGCGCCAGGTCATAACCTATAGGTCCGACGAACTCACTATCCAACTGGGTAACCTTCGCATGACGCACCCTGATTTGGTGGCGGTGATTGAGATACTGCAACGCTATTGCCACACCATTCAGCTCGAGTGTGTCTAGTTGCCAGGTCCAGCCTGGCAGTTCTGGTGAGCTTCCAGCAGCTGGCACAGGTTCAATCGGTGCAGCCGGCAAGGGTAGTCCGCCAACCACGAGTACCGGCGGCTGATAGTCTAGCGGCAGGCTTAAATCGAAGATCAACAGCTGTTCAACATGCACTTTGCGCTGGAATAACGCCGCCAGGTCCAGGGTCATCTTCAACCGCTCGAGAGCAATATCAGCGCCAACCTTGACCTGTCGCACCTGCATTTCTCCCGTCAAAGGATTGATTGATACTGACTCCACGCTTGCTGGCTCGTTGAATAATTTCGACAGTCGATCTTCAAGCTGCCAACGAGCCACAAGCGGCACACTCAATACTAATGCCAATAGGCTTATCAGAAGGGCAAGACTAGCCGCTATTGTTCGCGGGTTCATACTAGCCATTCTCCCTGGGCGACCAGCCTGACATGACCACCAACCTTGATGTCAAATTCATCCTTTGTCTTGGACGCTCGCAGATATAATTGCGATGGTCGGTTGATTTCATAACCCTGACCAACCACCAGATCCACTGACTGTTGATGCGCGCGGGAATACTCCAGCAGATAAGCCGCAAGGCAACCATTGGCGCTACCCGTCGCGGCATCCTCAGCCACACCCAGGTCAGCCGCAAACATGCGTGCGGCAATCGCCTGGTCCTTCGTGTATCCGCCCGCGCAATAGACCAACATGGCTTTAGCACAAGGTGGATGACTGACCTTGATTGACCTAAGTACCGCCAGGGATACCACCGGCACTATCAAAAACTCAACCCCGGTGGAAACAAACCTGACAGGCAATTCCGAATCCAGTTGATTTTCTGTCAGGCCGAGGCTTGATGCGACCTCAGCGGGTTCAAGCGCTTTGCCGAACTCCGGTTGCAACTGGCTCATCCAGATAACGCCATCGGACGCAAAGAATACTTGGATTGTGCCCGCTACCAGGTTAAGGCAGAGACTATTTACACGGTTATTCAGGAGTTGCTGACGAATCAAGAATGCGGTCCCCAATGTTGGGTGGCCGGCAAACGGCAACTCTTCTCTTGGTGTAAAGATGCGAACCTCGAAACCTGTCTCCTGGTTACCACCGAGTACAAAGGAGGTCTCAGCAAAATTGAATTCGCGCGCTATCAATTGCATTTCTTCAGTTGATAAATCTGCAGCATCAAACAACGTCGCCAATTGATTGCCGCTATAGGGCCCTTCAGAGAAGACATCGGTGATATAGAATTGATGCGTCATTAGGGCTCCAGCCGGATTAGAGCTTGACTGATCGGCCGGGTCAGTCAGCACATTGATGGATCTATACAGGACGATCGCCCTTGATAGTGACTCGAATGCCGCGGCGAGTCTGAGGGTAGTAGTCCCATACGGCCAAATGCTGAGTGCAGCGATTATCCCACAAGGCTACTGAGTCTGGCTGCCACTGAAAACGACAATGGAAATTTGGATTCTTGATATGGGCAAACAACATATTCAGAATGCCATCACTTTCATCCCGATTGAGACCCTTGATTCGCTTCGTGAATCCGCTATTCACGAACAATGCCTTGCGCCCCGTCACCGGATGGGTGCGCACCACCGGATGAACTGCCGAGGGACTTTCTCGCTGCGGCGCATGGGTCCCATAGAAACCAGAATAGTCTGCCACGTGCAGCGCTGAAAGCTCCTCTAGCAATGCTTGAATCGGCGGACTCAGCGCTGCATAAGCCTCGTACATATTGGCCCACAGCGTATCTCCCCCATGACTGGGCGTCTGGTGCAGATGCAGAATACTCGCCATGGGTGGCTCCTCATCAGCCGAAACGTCGGAATGCCAACCTTCCCCATTATTGCGGGATGAATCTTTGTCCGTATGAATCTGCATCAAGGCAGGGTTACCTTCCGCGTAGGGTGCAGCCGGGTGAACATGCAATTCACCGAAACGCTGACCAAAGGCAAGATGTTGCTGCGGCGTCATAGGTTGATCGCGAAAAAACACCACCAGATGCCGCATCCAGGCTTGATAGATTTCCGCAAACACCGCATCAGATAAAGGTGCACATAAATCAACGCCATAAATCTCTGCGCCAATCCTGGGTGTCAATGGCTTAACTTGAATACACTGATATTCCATCCATCCTCCACAATTTGGGCTAACGTGTTTTTTCTAGTGGGTATATTCTAGTGAGATTTCGGCAGAGGAGCGATGCTCTGTGGTAGAGTTTAAGCGGGACCTGCCAGCCCAGCTATCGATCTGCGAGTGATCAAGACTGCTGGATTACTGGCGATGTTTGAACGGCGAGTGTTCCTGAAGGAAATCAATCTCCTCATCAATATAGCGATTTTCTTCAATCAAAAACTGACTCACAGCAGCACTGAAGGACTGATTCGCCAACCAGTGAGCGCTGTAAGTATGGGTGGGCAGATAGCCTCTGGCGAGTTTATGTTGCCCCTGGGCACCAGCTTCAACCCGCGCTAGCCCACGGTCGATCGCATACTCGATCGCCTGGTAATAACAGGTTTCAAAGTGCAAAAATCGATGGTCTTCAATACAACCCCAGTTCCTGCCATAGAGGCACTCACTACCCACAAAGTTGATAGCGCCGCCGATATACCGATTCTGACGTTTACACAGGATCAGCAGAATATTATCACTCATGCTTGCGCCGACTTGAGAAAAAAACTCACGGGTCAGATAGGGAGAACCCCATTTTCGGCTACCTGTGTCGACATAAAACCGATAGAACGCATCCCAGTGACGCTCTTCAATTTCGGCCCCTTGCAGCCACTCGATTTCAACCCCGTCAGCCAACGCGTCGCGGCGTTCACGACGAATATTCTTCCGTTTTTTCGCCGACAGCTGCTGCAGGAAATCCTCGAAGCAGGTATAACCAGCGTTCTCCCAATGAAATTGATTATGGGTTCTTTGCAGGAACCCGGCGTGCCCCAGACGTTGCCACTGAGATTTTGCCGCAAACGTCACATGTACTGAGGACAGGCCCAGTTTTTCGGCGAGTTGCATCAGACCTGATATCAAGTAAGACTCTAGGGCCTCACTCTCGGTCATCTCTCTCGTCAACAAACGCCGACCAGTCACTGGCGAGAAGGGCACGGCTGCCAGCAGCTTGGGGTAATAAGAGCCGCCCGCACGCTGAAAGGCGTCTGCCCAGCTATGGTCAAAGACATATTCACCCTGAGAGTGGCCTTTTAGATACAGGGGCACAACGCCCTCGACAACGCCGCTGTCCGCCACCAGACTCAAATGCTGTGGGGCCCAACCGGTCTTGGGCGTGGCCGAGCCGCTGTCCTCGAGGGCACTTAGAAAGGCAAATGAGACAAATGGATCAAAGGGAATCAGACTGTCGGGATTGGCCAGGCTCGGATTTGCACAGGCATCCCAATTTGCCTGGCCAATCTCATGTATCGAGCTGCAGGCGTGAATGGTGTGAGTCATAGTTTTGAGCGTCAAAAAGGCGTTTTCGCCGGGGTACAGAGCACCCCGGCGCTGAGCCGATCAGAGCATTTCGCTGGCAACAAACTCAAGGGCCTCAGTCTGTCCTGAGCCAATCAGCATGCTGCCAACATGTCCCTTGGCAGCAGCTGCCTTCCAAGCTTGCAGGCGCTCCTTGATTCGCTCCTTGGGTCCTACCAGATGCACAGCATCCACCAACTCGTCGGGCACGGCCGCTGCAGCCTCATCTTTTTTCCCCGCAAGATACAGGTCCTGAATCTTCACCGCAGCCTCTTCATAGCCGAGCTTCTTCGCATAGTCATTGTAGAAGTTCTTGTCTCTAGCACCCATACCGCCTATGTAAAGCGCCATACTCGCCTTGATCGGAGCACGGCAGTGATCCACATTATCTCCCATGATGCAGGTCACAAAGGGGGCTATATCGTAATCCAATAGCGTCTTGCCTGCCTTGGCCAGACCCTTGTTAATATCGGCTTCGAACACGTCGTAGCGCTCTGGGTTCATCCAGATCGGAAAAACACCATCCGCGACTTCGGCACTACCACTGAGTCCCGCCGGCGTAATCGAAGCCGTATAAATGGGAATACTCGTGTCTGGAAGCAGAATGCTCTTCAGCGGCTTGCCCAAACCGGTACCATCTTCACCCTGATAGGGCATCGAGTAATGAAAACCTTGGTGCTCCACGGGTCCTTCTCGGGCCATGATTTTACGCAGTATCGTGATGTACTCCTTGGTTCGAGTTATGGGTTTACCATAGGCTACACCATGCCAGCCCTCGACCACTTGCGGCCCTGAGGCACCGAGCCCCACGATAAAACGACCCTGTGACAACTGATTCAACGTCATGGCTGTCATGGCAGTACAAGCAGGCGTTCGTGCGGGCATTTGCATGATGGCAGTCCCGACTTTAATTTTACTGGTATTTGCCAGAATCCAGGCAGCCGGTGTGACCGCATCTGAGCCATAGGCCTCAGCAGTCCAGACCGAGTCATAGCCCATACTCTCGGCCGCTTTAATTCGATTAATACCCAAATCCATGCTGCGACCCGAATAGCCGCTCAGTATTCCAAGTTTCATGCTCTACCCTCTTTTCATTAAATCCATATTCAGTTGGCTGACCACTTCAGCGAACGCAATCTACCGCTCACTAGAATGTAAAGTGTTTCGCCGTAAAGGTGTCGTAGGTCGTTTGCGTGTCTCTTGGCGAAACACAGGAAATGATGTGGGTCGTAATACCCATTTCACCGTACTCCCTGATGCGCGCCTGACACTCTGCCGCAGAACCCAGAATCGCAATATCATCCACCAACTGATCATCGAGCGCGCTGGTGGTTTTGGCACGATCTTTCGCTGCCCAACCTTCCCTGATCTGCTGGGCTACTTCGGCGTATCCAGCCCATGCCAAAAATGCGTTGTAAACCGGAGTCGCATAATAGGGCGCGAATGCCGCGCGAATTGAGTTCCGTGCAGCCTCCTTATCGTCGGTGACAATCACCTGGTGGCGGCAGACAACTTCGACGTCTTCCAAGCGCTTGCCAGCACGCTCCGCACCGATCTTGATGTGCTCCATCATGCGTGGCAGCGCATCCTTGGGAAACAGATTCAGAATTACACCATCGCTAAACTCAGCAGCTGTTTCCAGCATCTTGCTTCGCAGGGCTGCCATGTAAACAGGTTGGGCACCGGCAGGCAGTGGCAGCTGACGATAACCGTGACTGGAGACGGTTTCGCCGTCAAAGTCTGACTTCTCACCCGCCAGCATACTCTTAATGAGCTGAGTGGTTTCCTTGACTCGAGTTAATGGCTTTTCGAAATTCAAACCATGCCAGTTTTCCATCATTGTCTGGCTGGAAGAACCCAGGCCAAGAATAAATCGTCCATTGGAGAGTTGATGCAGAACGTGCGCTGTCGATGCCAGTACTGCCGGCGTGCGCGAGAAAACAGGAATAATCGCAGTACCAATTCGACACCGGCTGGTATTCAGAGCGACAGCCGCCGAAGTCGTCAAAGCATCAACGCCTGAGCTATCGGCAAACCACAGATCATCGTAGCCCTCGGCCTCAGCCCACTTGGCCAATTCAATCGTCTGCGCCACGCCTCTGGGGTCGGGCAAGGTCAATGCTATGCGTTGTGGTACGGCCATAATTTTATTCCTGTTCCTAATTGATTATTTCTCAGATCGTCGAACCGTCGAACCGTCGAACCGTCGAACCGTCGAACCGTCGAAGTGCCGGCGTTAGAATAGCCTTCGGATAGTATGTCAATCGATATTTTGATGCTATACCTGAGGACAGCTCCTTACGTTTAACACTGCTCACTTCGGTGACCTGGGCTTCAGTAGCAAAAGCTGACCCTCAATACTGCTCAACCCAAAAGCCCCGACTGTCGAGTCCTGCGCTCTCTCGATCGTCGAGAGATTACCGCGTCCTGCCTAGTCGCAGACTAGATGATGTCTGCACTGGTAATTCTATCTCCATCGCCTAGGTTCACTGCTGTGCCGACCTCCGCCGGCTCAAGCCCGGGTCGGTACAGTGCTTTTTTGTCGGTGCCGCGAACCCGCTCATACTTTTTCGCTGACGTGTACTCAGGTTCCAGAAGGACCTTCGCACCCAGTGCCCGCTGGTGTTGCAGCGGCGAAACTTCACCATAACTGGTCGTCCGCTGACGTGGCGTTCTACCCATGCCAGTAATGATCGCCTCCATTTGCTCAGGAGAGGTTTCCTGACCATGACTTGCACCCGCAGCACGGGTTATCGTCTCGTTCATCAGGGTACCACCCAAATCATTGACCCCCGCATTCAGGCAAGCCTTCAGGCCGTCAGGGCCGAGTTTCGTCCAGGACGCCTGTATATTTTTAAACAAGGGGTTAAGCACCAGTCTAGAGACGGCATGCATCAAAACTGCCTCTCTAAAGGTGGGTCCTTTGCGCGCCCCACCCTTGAGAAACATGGGCGCCTCCATATGAATGAAAGGCAGAATGACAAACTCAGTAAATCCACCGGTCTTCGCCTGCAACCGCCTGATCTTTAACAAGTGATTGGCGACATGTTCATACTTCTCAATGTGGCCATACATGATGGTCGCTGTGGTATTAAAACCCTGTTTATGCGCAGCTTCCATCACTTCCAGCCATTGTGCAGAATTGATTTTATCTGGGCACAAGGTGGCTCGAACGTCGTCATCGAGAATTTCTGCAGCAGTACCAGGCAGGGTACCAAGGCCAGCTTCTTTCAATTGTCCAAGATAGTCGTCCAGACTGAGACCCAGCGTGTGTGCACCCTGCCAGACTTCAAGGGGAGAGAACGCATGAATATGCATATCGGGAATCACTTGCTTAATGCTGTGACAAATATCGATGTAAGTCTGTCCCGTATACTCAGGATGAATTCCACCCTGCAGGCACACCTCGGTCGCGCCTCGTTCATAGGCCTCGCGAGTTCGGCGCATGATCTCTTCAGGTGACAGATCATAGGGCCGACCGCGCAGATTTTCGCTCATTTTGCCCTTTGAAAAGGCACAGAACTGGCACTTAAAATAGCAGACATTGGTGTAGTTGATATTGCGGTTGACAACATAGGTTACCTCATCGCCAGCCACTTTTTTCCGCAGCTGATCCGCTGCCTGACAGACATGAGTAAAGTCGTCTCCGCGCGCCTGAAACAAGCGCACTATCTCTGCGGGTTCTAGCTCATCGCCGACAACAGCTTTTTCAATAATTCGTTGCAGGTCCGCACTGGCCGGCATTTTCGCCAGACTCGAGACTCGCGCGACATCTGTCGCCGGCGGATCAACGATGGCACCCGCGGACCAGTCTTCAACCCTGGCGAAACCGGCACCGTCAATTGCCTGACGTAATTGTGGCTGCAACTGAGGTTCAATCCAGCGATCAATATCGAGCGCATAAGCCGGATAAATCGCGAGTCGTTCAACCAGCACCTTGCCGGCTTTCGCAGTCTCATCTGCAAGATGGCCCAAATGCGGCCAAGGCGCTTCCGGATTGACAAAGTCCGGCGTCACCGGCGATACGCCACCCCAATCGTTAATGCCTGCTCCAACTATTTGTTCAAGCACTCCCGGGCTCAAATTCGGAGGCGCTTGAATATTCATTGTCGCTCCGAAGATAATTCGTGCCATTGCAATGGTCCACAGCAACTCATTCAGATCAGGTTCCGGCGCTTTCGCCATCAGGGTTTCCGGCTTGGCACGAAAATTCTGAATAATGATTTCCTGAATCTGTCCGTGGGCGATATTGGCCTGGCGTAACACCAACAGCGACTCGATTCGCTCTCGCCGCGTTTCGCCTATACCAATCAAAATTCCACTGGTAAATGGCACGCGGGCCTCACCGGCCAGGCGCAGGGTCTCCAGCCTGAGAGCCGGCACCTTATCCGGAGATCCATAATGCGGCATACCCTTTTCCAACAAGCGATCAGACGCGCTCTCTAGCATGATACCCATAGAGACCGATACCTTGCGCAACTCAGCAAACTCACTGGCCGTCATCAATCCCGGGTTTAGGTGCGGAAACAACCCGGTTTCTTTGAACACCATTTCTGCCATGTCGCGTAAATACGACAGGGTCGAGTCCTGACGTAATGCCTTAAGCCCCTCGCGCGCTGCTTTGTAACGTAGCTCTGGCTTGTCTCCGAGGGTAAACAGGGCCTCCTTGCAACCTGCTCGAGCGCCGTCTTGTGCTATTTTCAGCACCTGTTCTGGCGTCAAATAGGGCGCCTGCAGCTTTCGTGGCACTTGGGCAAAGGTGCAGTAGTGACAAACGTCTCGGCAGAGATGAGTTAAAGGAATGAAGACTTTGCGCGAATAAGAAACCGTATTCTGATGGCCAGAGTCGCGCAACATGGCCGCGACCTGCATCAAACTCTGAGTATCTTCTGTAGTCGCAAGTGCCAACACGTCATCATCAGACAGAGGGGCGACAGTTGCCTGGGACAAAAACGCGCGATAATCCTTCATGATTTCATCCTATTTTCACCAATTCTGGCGGCAGCTGGTCGAGAATACCGCTGTTCTCAATATATCGCTGAGTATGGGACCTTAAGTTTTGCTGCGCCAAAACTGCGGCGAGTTCCACCACATCATCGGCTGTGTCGATATCCAAACCAATACCCGGCAGCTTGGCGACCATGGCTTCGATACCGCGCGCCCTGGCCAGGCTCAGGTGGCGACGAAAGCTGTCCTCGCCAAAACCAAAGGACATGCAATCTGGCGGTGAGCAGACGACACAGTTTGATCCACCAAGATCTGACGCGGGTACAATAGCAAACTCTGCATGATCTTGCTGACCAAAACCGTCCAGCACCACTTCCAGTTCCTCCACCGTTACCAGGGGAACATCGCCTGGCAAAAACATCATGGTCGTGACGCCTTCTGCACGCAGTAACTGACTCGCACAGGTCACCGCATTATTCAGACCCGGTTGAGTCGGCTCCGGAACAAGCCTGACGGAATAGCGCTTGGCAATTTCAGCAACCTTTGCATCGTTGCTGATAATCAACACCTCATCAATCCGATCGCAGGTCGTCACAGCTTCAAGTACATCCTCTACCATCGCCTGGAAAAAATCGGCTCGCTGGCTTGCCGACAGCCAACTGCCCAAACGCTGCTTGGCATTCACCAGCTGTTTGATCGGTATTACCACAGCAGTCGTCATGATGATTATTTGACAGTCGTCAGTTGATGGGCGAAGTCCAAAACCCGCGTTGCGAGTTCTGTTCTGTTCGTCAACGTTAACATGACTGTGTTGGTGACGATAGTCGGTATGCCTAGCGCCTCAATCTCGGGCTTAAGCTCGGCATCATCGTCATCAATGACAAACCCGTCAATGCGACCCTGGTAGTGTTTAGCCACCGCAAGAGCCGATTGGGGCATTCCCAATTCAGCCATCATTTTCGCTGCAGGGCCCTTGATGGCGAGACCACCGACAATCGGCGAGACCGCGATTATCGGCGCCTTAGATGCCCGCATCGCAGTCAAAGCACCGGGAAGACCTAACACCGGATCAACGCTTACAAAAGGATTTGACGGACAAATCACTATCGCCGCGAGATCCGGATCTCTAAGTCCCGCCAGAAAACCCGGACTGGGTCTTGCGGCCTGAATGCCAGCAAAGGTGAAGCCGGTGACTTCAGGTGCGCAGCGATCTCGAACAAAATAGTGTTGAAAGGCCAGCGACTCGCCGCTGCGAGTCTGAACGATTGTCGCCACTGGGTCGTCAGTCATGGGCACCAGCGCATGTTGTATGCCAAGTCGCTGAGACAGCGTTTGAGTCACACTCGTCAGGCTGGCACCCGCGGCCAGCAATTGCTGTCGCTGAATGTGAGTCGCCAGATCCCGATCTCCCAGCGCAAACCAGGTTTCACCCTGCAGTCGAGACAGCGCCTCTATAAAATGCCAGCTTTCATTCTCCTGACCCCAGCCCAGTTCCTTGTTATTCATTCCTGCCAAGGTATACATGACCGTATCCAGATCAGGACAGATCGGCAGTCCTAGGTGAACAAAATCGTCGCCGGTATTGGCGACAACGATCAATTGCTCAGGTGCCAGTAGATGGGCAAAACCCAGTGCAAGCTTCGCACCACCGACGCCTCCGGAGATTGCTAGACACTTGGGTTGGGTTTTATTCATCATCAGGGCTTAACGAAACAAATCCATGGACTTGGGCCTGATCAAAGGCCTTACTCCCCGTAGCGCCGGATCCTCAGGCTCCTTGGGTTGATAGCCTCGAACCAGGACAACCGGTGTCTTCTCGCTCGTCTGCCCCATGACCAGAGACGCGCCTGCAGCCATCTCATCCGCAGCTGCAACCAGCGTGACTTTCAACTCGCGGCCAAAAATGTCGGTCTTGCCAACGTAGTCTTCCAGTGCCGTCAGACCCGAGACTCCGATCGCCAAACCCAGAGAGCCATTGCGCCATGCGCGCCCCAGGCTATCGTTGATGATAATGCCTACATCAACGCCATGACGCGCTTTGATCAGGTCTCGAATGCGCGCTGCACTCGCGTCCGGATCAACGGGCAACAGCAAACAGAGAGAATCGTCTGTATCATTGTCGTGAGCGATATTTGACTGGTCGATACCGGCATTCGCCTGAACAAAGCCGAGCCTGTGCTCAACCACCAGAACGCCCTGGCGTTTGCGAACGACCTCATTGGACTCATCAAGAATGGCTTGAACCTTTCGAGGGTCCTTGTCGACTTCCACCGCCAAGGCCAGGGCGGCGGCTGATGGCGTCACCGACCGCAAATCCAGATAGCGATTCTCTGCCTTCGATACCACTTTCTGCGCTAGGACCAGCACATCATCCGCCTGCAAAACTTCTCCCATCGCCAGTATCGCCGCACTGATGATTTCCGCGAGGTCGTCCCCTGGCTCTATCATGGGGATGCCTTCAATCCCTATAAAGGTCAGTCTCATCGGCTACTCAGCCATTGGTGTGCCGGTGATGACAATACCAGCTCCATTGATCTTGTGATGACGGTTGATAGAGATCAGCACTGAAGTTAGCGCCTCCGCTGCCGCCGAATTCGCCAAGGGTCCTGCATGCCATCCGCGCAATCCCAGGGCTTCAACCAGGGTTATCACCGTATCTCGAGCGGCACGCTTGTTACCTGTGACCAGCACATCGCAGGCAATGCCGTGATCGCCCTGCAAATGCATGGCGCCGACATTCTGAAATGCCGAGACGACATCGACTTCATCACCGAGAAACTCTTGCGCGCGAACCACCGCAGAACCCCCTTCTGGTAACTGCACTGTGCCCACCTTGGGCGGCATCAGCGGCACAGTCACGTCAATCAATACCTTGCCAATCAGTGCTGACTTTACGGTTTCCAAGGTGCTGATCTGGTGCGAAAAAGGTACCGTCAGCACGACCAAATCGGCCGCCGTTGCTGCCTCCAGGTTCTCGTGACCACTGACATTCAAATCAGGAAATTCCCGTAACAGATCAGCGGCTGCTGTCTGCCCTTTCTCAAGGGTTCGCGAACCGATCAGGATTTGATATCCAGCCCGAGACCACTGCCTGGCAAGACCACCACCCAGATCACCGGTACCGCCTAATATTGCAATGGATTTAATTTGGTCTGACATAGCAAGTTTCTCACAAGTAAAAAGGGACTGATTATTCCTCAATAGCGGCAGGCAAACAACAGGCATAGCGCGAAGATCCGAGATCGATCTGGTCGACTAAATATCGTTAACTCATATAACGTCGATCAAGCTCGTTCTGGATGACACTGATGCATTGGGATGCGTGCAACATCACCGGTCCCAGAGAGATTTTCTTGACGCCCTGCCGAACCAGTGTTTTGAGGTTTTTCTTGGGCATAGGAACATGATCAGTCAGCAAAAAAATAGCATCTATCGGCAAGTCAATGGCGCGAATGTCTTCACCTTTGGGATCCAACAGAAAGACTCGCTGATCCGCCACTTTCGCTTTGACCAGATGCTCAAAGCTGATCGCAGTCGCCTGCACACCAATTGGCGTGGTAATGCTGGCCTCCTTGGCAAGACCTTTGGACAGCCCCAGGCTATCCGCAATGACTTTTAACAAGGCCGCCTCGGTTGTACCACCCAGATCACCGAGCTTGCCCCCGAAGAACGTCAGGCAACGGGAAAAATCCAACGAGTCCTCCAGCACCAGGCTAAGGGTGGTGTCGTCTCTATGCCCCTTTGAGATCATCAAGGCGCTAACGATAATCTGAGCCAAATACTCGACATGGGCACCCGTACCCACTGACGCCAGAAATTGTGCCGGATCAGTACTCGCCGCCCTGGCTCGAACGATAAACTCAGGCACGCGTCGCCAACCCTGCTGGCGGGCGCTCACAACCCTGCGTCACCGCCCTCTGCCCATCGGCCTTCAGACAAAAACCGGCATCCACGACTGCCCCTGACGCAAGACGCACGACCCATCTGCCTATAACTGGCTCAACTTGCTGAGCCCGATTACTTTGCTTTTCCCTGCCCATGGGTGACTTCCTGGATCCTGGTTGGACACTCGAGCCTGCTGAGCCTGGCGACTCTGAACCAACACCAACGGCCGATCTCGACGCGAAGCTGCTATCAAACCACTCAAGACAAGCCATTGGCAAGTCTCCTACATAAGACACCGGTCTTGACTCAAGAGCCTGGCTTGAGCTACTCCTCTGACCCTAAGTTCATGAAGGTAATCAGATCGAATTTAGTTTGCGCAGCCGGCAAATCCGTGAATGAGAAAAGTTTTCCACAATTTCTGTGGATAACTCTGGTGATAACTTTCACCACCGATAGTTTTGTAGGAAGAAAACGTCTTTATTGCAACTGGCTATTATTTGATCAACCGCCTGAAGGTCGTAATATCAATGACTTAACAAACTTTCACGATAGGATGACAGCGTGTGGACGCGTCTGGACGAATTCTGCGGGCGCGGGTCAGATTGTGAATAAGTTCTGTGTATTTTTGCGAAAATAGCCTGAAAAACAAGGGTGAAAGGCCTTTCATGGTCGGATTTTCGACATCTGACCCTGCCTTTTTGGCGCAAAATTTTTAGTGCAAAATTCAAAGCCAAAATCGGATTTATTCGCACGAGCAACCACTGCCAGCCAGCGAAAACTTACCCGCCTAGCCTCCTCACTGACCTGGTATCTAGACGATTCCAGGCGGGAAGAGCCCAAGGTCTGGCCGTTCGACCAGTATTTGTGCTACTTTTCGCCTTACCTGACTCTAGAGAGAACACAAGGCCCATGGGAGCGATCGCAAATTTTTTTGGTGACCTTAAGGTCATTCTCAGCACCCTGACTCAATCTGCTCCTCGAGACGATCAGGTTGGCTCGCTAGCGCTACTGGTTGAAAAGCACGCTCAGACTCACCCGCAAGACGTTGCACTGCTGTGCGAAGAAGAGGTCGTCACCTGGCAGGATTTGAATGCAAGAGCCAACCGGGTCGCACATATTCTCAAGTCACAGGGTGTCGAACATGGCGATTGCGTCAGCATCTTCATGCAGAACCGTATCGAGTTTGTCGTTGCACTGCTTGGTGTTACGAAGTTGGGTGCGATTGGCGGTCTGATCAATACCAACCTGACGCTCAAACCTCTGACCCATTGCATCAACTTGATTAAATCTAAAAAGTGTATCTTTGGTGAAGAGCTGACCGATGCGCTGGCTGAAATTCGCGGTGAACTCGAACTTGAGGACAGTAAAGATTACCTGTTTGTCAGTGACGCAGGCGCTCAGCCGGCACCAGACTGGGCGCTGGAATTGAACTGCAAGGATTCTGCCAGCGCCGCACTGAACTTGGTTGAAACTAAAGATATCAGGCTTGGCGATAAAGCCTTTTATGTCTTTACGTCCGGCACAACAGGCTTGCCCAAAGCTGCTATTGTCTCTTATAAGCGTGCTCTGTTCGCCGCTGACTTGTCTTCCAGGTCGGTGATGCGAATCAACCGCGATGATCGAATGTATAATTGTCTGCCCCTCTATCACGGCACCGGTTTGATGATTGGCTTAATGGCGACGTTTACTGTCGGCGCCTCCACCGTCATCAAGCGAAGACTCTCCGTCAGTGCTTTCTGGGACGATATCCGCCGCTATCACTGCACCTGTTTTGTCTACATCGGCGAGTTCATTCGGTACCTGATGAGCCGACCTGTGCAGACCAACGATGCTCAGAACCCCATTAAAACCATCATAGGCAATGGTCTTCGCCCGGATATCTGGGAAGCATTTCAATCCCGCTTTAATATTCAGCGGATCGGTGAATTCTATGCCGCCAGCGAGGGGAACGGCGGCTTTGCCAACGTCTTTAATAAAACCTGCACTGTCGGTCTTAGCAGTGTTCCCGTAAAGCTGGTCAAATATGACGTCGCAGTGGACGAGATACTTCGAGACAAGGACGGCCACTGTATTGAGGTCAAGGATGGCGAAACAGGACTGTTGTTGATCAAGGTAACAGACAAATCGAAATTTGATGGATATACCGATGCGGAGGCGTCAGCAAAGAAACTGCTCAACAATGTTTTTGAGTCAAATGATCAGTATTTTAACAGCGGTGATTTGATGAAAACCGTGAATGTCGGCTTTGCTTTCGGTCAAAAGCACTATCAATTTGTCGATCGGGTCGGTGATACCTTTCGCTGGAAGAGTGAAAACGTATCAACCAATGAAATTGCAGAAATCATCAACGATCACTCAGATGTCGTCTTTACCAACGTCTATGGAGTGGAGATTCCGGGTGCCGACGGTCGTGCTGGCATGGCTGCGATTGTCTTCAAGGAGGGTATCAATATTGATCTGGCATCCTTATCTGAACACATCATCAAAAATTTACCCAGCTATGCTCGACCGCTTTTCATTCGAATCCTCAAGGAGCTGCCAACGACCACCACCCACAAGCTTCAGAAAAATGAGCTGCGCGCCGAGGCCTATCACCTCGATCGTGTGGAAGATGATTTGCTAGTACTGAAGCCTGGCACTAGCTGTTATGCAAGACTGGATACGGATTTTTACGACAAAATCATTCGACGCGAGGTGGCTTTTTAGACCGCAGTTTTGCGTCTGCCGAGCTGGATGCGTACGTCCGCTTCTGCGTTTGAGTCGCGCCTGTGGAAAGGCCTGGCCTGAGACCCATCTGCACGCGGTCGCGGGCCAACACAGGACGACTGACAGCCATCTTCGACACCATCGCGCAGCTTACTAACGTCTAGAAAATCGCCAACATCTCTTCAAATGCCACCATCTGACCGCCCTTGGCTGATGAAGGCACCAAAATCGGCGTTTTAATACCCGCATCAAACCAGGCTTCTACACCGTCTCTGACCTGAGTTGCCGTTCCGAACAGGGTCGTATCTGCCAGCCACTTGTCGGTTAGAAAGTGGGGAATCCTGTCTCGGTCGCCTGCTTCTATGGCGGCTTCGATGCCGTTCATCTCATCAACGTATCCGGCCTCTTTCCAGTAGTTTCGATAATTGGGCAACATGGCATACGAAGTCAGCGTCTTGCGATTGACGGCCTTGGCAGCCTCAATATCATCACTGATACAAGTCGGGATCATATCCCCAATAAAAAAGTCATCGCTGCTTCTGGCGCTTGCTGACACGCTGCTGAGAGATTCAGACATATATGATCGCGCACCATTAGCAAACACCATACCCTGCCCTATCTCCTCAGATAGTCCAATCATCTTTTTCCTCAAAGTCGCCAGGATAATCGGTGGTAACTCGCCCGCTCGAGGTACGGCACGCAATTGCTCAACAAAATTTCGAGTATCTGTCAGCGGCTTACCCGCGGCTATACCCCTGGAACGCAACGCAGGTTCGTGGCTGACGCCGATGCCAAACCGAAACCTGCCCTCTGAAACCTCATGGATAAAAGATGCGGTCTGGGCAAAGTCAGTGACCTGCCTGAAGTAGATAGGCATGATACTGGTCCCAAATACGATCTCGTTGGTAACGAATGCCAGCGCTTCGCACAACGCCATGGAATCGCCCATGCTTGGCGCAAAAATGCCACTGAAACCCCGTTTTTCAATCTCAACTGCCAGTTCAATTGTTGCTTTTCGGCGACCTGGTATCGCCGCCAGGCTCAGTGCAGGCATTCTGGTCATGATCCGCTCCCTTGCTTTTAGTATTCATTTCTATTTTTACTGCTGGGCCACATGGTACACAATTCATACGGCTCTCACCATGGACCAGACGAAAGGGTATACTTCGAGACTTAAGATCAACTGGAGCACCCTATGGCCAAGAAAAGTAAAACTATTTTTAACTTACAAACCTTCCTCTTCGGCACGGTTGGACTGGTGGTATTGGCTGTGGTGGGCTATGCCTTGACCACTATCCTGGCAGACGCACCGGATGGTGAATTTATAGAAGGCAAGCACTACCTCGTCATTGAGCAGCCCCGGCGAACTCGGGGAAGCAAAGTCGAAGTCATGGAGTTTTTTTCCTATGGTTGCATCCATTGCTACAACTTCGATCCGTTACTCGATGACTGGCTCGCGAACCGAGGAGACGACGTCAACCTGGTGCGCACGCCAACAGTGGCTGGCGAGGCCTGGCGACTATTGGCGCAAACCTATTACACACTACAGGATCTAGACCTGCTGGCGCAAAATCACAGCCGCTTTTTCATCGAGATTCACGAGTTGGGTAACAATTTTAATTCTGCAGAGGAAATCGCCGATTGGTTTGATGGCAAAGGAACCACTCGCGAGGAGTTCATGGCGGCATTCAACGCCGCCAATGTTCAACGCCGCCTGGCCAATGCCGACAGCCTGAACCGCCAGTTTAGAATCGTGACTATTCCAAGCATCGTTGTGAATGGTAAGTATTTGGTCAGCGTCAATCGAGAGGTAGGCCCAAAGCGCATGCTGGAGGTCGTTGATTACCTGATCAGACAGGAATCACAATCTGTCTCGGCAACAGCCCAGTAACTCTTCTTCAGGACAGGCAAAATCAGAGGGTTCAGGAAGCGGCAGCTGCTGCCGCTTCCTGGCACTCTGGTTAGCCTGTAGTTCAGCGGCCCACCAAACTTCTCGAGATCAATTCTTTCATAATTTCTGAGGTACCGCCGTAGATTCGCTGAATCCGGGCGTCAACATAGGCTCTGGAAATTTTATACTCGCGCATGTAGCCGTAACCGCCGAATAATTGCACACACTTATCCGCTACTCGGCCCTGCATTTCACTCGCCGCCAGCTTGCACATAGAGGCCTCCGCTGGCGTCAATTCACCGGAGATATAACGTGCAATATACTTTTCTGCCATCGCCTTGTTCAGTTCAATCTCAGTCTTGATGTCAGCCAGAACATAACGGGTGTTTTGGAATCGAGCAATCGAGTCTCCAAATGCTTTGCGCTCCAGCGTGTATTCGATGGTCGAAGCCAGCATACCTTCCGCCGCAGCCACGCAGCCAACGCCCAAAATCAGCCGTTCTCGTGGCAACTCGTTCATCAAGTTCGCAAATCCTTTGCCCTCTCCGCCGAGTATTTGACTGGCTGAAACATGCAGATCCTGGAAAAACAATTCTGAGGTGTCCCCTGAGTGTAAGCCCATCTTTTCCAGATTTCGGCCACGCTGAAACCCCGGCAAATGCGCATCAACAGTGAACAGCGTCATGCCTTTTGCACCCTGAGTCGGATCAGTCTTGACGGCCAAAACAATGACATCGCAATGCTGACCGTTGGTAATGAAGGTTTTCTGGCCATTGATCACATATTCGTCGCCATCTTTCACTGCACTGGTCTTCATAGCCTGCAGGTCACTACCAGCACCGGGTTCCGTCATGCCAATAGCGCCGACACACTCGCCACTGGCCATTCTCGGCAGCCACTGTTGCTTTTGCTCCTCGGTACCCAGATGCAAAATGTAAGGGGCGACAATGTCAGAATGCACCGATACGGCAGACGCCAGCGCGCCATATCCCATTCTTGAAATCTCCTCGACAACCACACAACTCAACTCAAAGGAGGCATCAAAGCCACCATACTCAGAGGGCAAATCGACACACAAAAATCCATTCTCGCCAAGCTTGTTCCAGACTTCTCGAGGCCAGATCTCAGCTCTTTCCCATTTCTCGTAATCTGGCTCGATTTCGGCCTCAAGAAACTTCACGACACTTTCTCGAAACAGGGCCTTTTCGGCGCTACTCAACTGTATAGTTTCACTCACGACATTCGCCTCTTCGTTCTGAATTTCTGATTTTTGGATACTCATCGCCGCGCATTCTAGGTGTTTAGCCGGCAAAATTCGACCATCGCTGTCAATTTGGCATGACGTTGTCCAGCCTGATCATCAACGTGTTTAGGATTTCAAAGCCGCGATCAGTGCTGCTTGCTCATCATCTCCCATAGAGGGGACTTGAAAGCCGGTGCGCTTGATGACACCGCGAAAGCGCCGCTTCATCGTCTCGATGACCTTTGAAGGAGTACCTACGATAGCAATCGTATGAAGGATTTCATCGCTGATGAGCGCAGCCATTTGCCGCTGCTGACGACGTTTATTTAGCTGATTTAGCTCCACCTGCAAATCACCCCAGCCATGAACTTCCAACACTGGGCGATAGGCCTCTGTTGAGCCATAGAAGGCGATTCGGTCCCTGGCAATCTCTATGGCTCGAAGCATCGACACCTCGTCGATGCCTGTGGCGATGATAGGCGCATAGTCCAACTCAAAATCTTTCAGCTCTCGGCCACTGCGCGCCAACCCCTCTTCGATTGCCGGTAACGTAACCTCTCGAATATATCGTTCACTTGAGAAGGGGTGCATAATCATGCCATCGGCTACCTCCGCCGCGACCCGGGTCATCAAGGGACCGGTCGCCGACAGGTGAATTCTGGGGCGGCCAAACTGGATATTGTCGGGTATGAATGTCGCTGGCATCAAGTTATGCGTGTAATACTCTCCTGCGAAATCCAAGCGCTGACCCTCGTACCAGCAATCAAAAATCGCCTGCATCGCCTCTATGAACTCCCGCATTTGTTGTGCTGCTTTATGCCAAGGCATACTGAAACGACGTTCTATGTGGGGTTTAACCTGAGAGCCAAGGCCCAGCACCAGGCGACCGCCTGAAAAGGCATTCAGATCATGCGCCAGCATCGCCATTGTCATCGGATTACGCGCAAATGCCACTGCGACAGAAGTCACTAAATCAACCGTTTCAGAATGCTCGGCGGCCAGGGTCAATGGCAGAAAAGGATCGTGATTGAGTTCGGCGACCCTCACACCATCATATCCCATCGCTTCAAGGCGTCTCACCTCCAAGGCTACGCTCTGTAACTTGCCACTGATACTGGCGTCTACTTTCATCCATATCTCCTTAAATCAATCGCACTTTCAACAGGGTCCCAAAGACCCTGCAGCATGCCAGTATTTGCACCAGGAATCTAAGCCCATCAACCTGAATGCCAGAGATTAACCTTTTGATCGACGGTTTCTAGCCCACAAACGAGCACCTCTGCTACTTTCAACCTGTTTAGCCTCTATAAACCACTATTTCCGTCACGAATAAGGATAAAATGCATTGAAATTTGCGCAAAAATCCCCATTATTACCGCCTGCAAATTAATGCCCTATGTTTTGAATAACCCACCTGGAGAATTATGTGGCTCAACCCGCAATAACCTTGGACGTCTGGAAAGAACTCGCCATACACAATCAAATGTTGATTCGTACCGTTACCGATGCGCTGTCTCTCGATCCAGACTGCGCCGATGAAGAACTGAAAGCCGCACTGGATGCAGGTCTCAAGCGGATTCAAGATGCACAAAATCTTGTGAGTGCCGCAGAAGAAAAAAACAAAATCGCGATCGCTGATATCGAGAAAAAACGCCTGGTGACGGAAAACGCTAGACTCAGGCTGGAAAATGAGCTGGCAGAGCTGACCACGGAAAAGCAAAAGGTTGACCTACTACTTGAAGCAAGCAAAAAGTCTGCCGCGGATGAGAGCACCAAGCTCAAGGCACAACTGGATGAGAAAACCAAAGCTCTCAAGGCTATTAACACTCAACTGGGTGACACGCCCCAGAATGTTGTCAAGAAGCTCAAAGCTCTGAATAAGAAGAAGTTTGACGAGACCACCGCTCGCCAACGTGCAGAAGAAGAGCTTAAGGTGGTCAAAAAAGCCAAGAACGAATTGACTAAAGACGCCAAGACAGATGCCACCAAGATTGAGAAATTGATTGAAGGCTACAAGGCGTTACAAGCCTATTGCGACAGCCAATACGATCAGCTGAAAGATCTGGTCGAAGACAAAGCATCTCTCGCCATACCACCAAAATTGGATAACGAACTGCTGGGTATTGTCGAGACTGAAGAAAGCGCCTGATCGAGGCAGACTATTCCTTTGATCGCGTTTGCCGCAGGGGTTCTGCCCCTGCGGCATAAAAGCCTGATTCAGCTGGCTTCACTAAGCTGTTCTGACTCGATTCCTATCTATACCCAGCTATCTATACCCAGCTATCTATACCCAGCTATCTATACCCAGCTATCAGTACTCGGCTCTCAGCAGACCACCAGCAGCCGCACTCGTCTGCCGCAGTACGTGGGATATACTGGGTTAAACAATCTAAGGCCAGTTACGCAAAGCTCAGTTCGATCAGCTTGTCTCGAGGAGCTTGCCTCGAAGCGCTTGCCTCGAAGAGCTCTCTTCGATCAGCTTAGTTGTTCGATGCGCTTTCTTCGACCAGCCGAGTCAGTGCGTCGCTCAATGTCTGCAAATGAGCCGCTGCCTCTTGAAAATCGCCATCGCCCTGCGCCGAAAGATAACCTTTGAAGGCCGTTGCCGCCTGCAGCACGATTTCGGATCGAGTCAGATCATCGTCCGCTTCACGGTCAAGGGTAACTAGGCCTTCAAGCGCCTCTTCAAATGTCGTCGCATAACTGAGTTGATCGCCGTGCATCACGGCCACCAATCGCAACTCGGGATACGCAGCCGTTTCTGCCTGCAAATAAATAGGTTCTACATAAAGCAGCGAATTATCTACGGGAATAGCGAGCACATTACCACGAATCACCTCTGAGCCCTGCTGATCCCAGAGTGTTAATTGGCCCGAGAGAAAGGGATCCTGATCGATCTTGGTTTCAACCTGCTGAGGCCCCAACATCCGTTTATCTTTGGGAAAATTGTAAGCAAGAAACCGCCCGTAGTTATCCCCATCAGATAAGCCAGCGATCCATCCTATCATCACCTGCTTGTTCTTTGGCGTGAAGGGCAATATCAAGACGAACTCGGCGCGATCAGAACCCGGCAATTCCCACATGACGTAATAGGGCTCGACGGGCACAATTTTCTTGTAATGCTTCTCCGTCGCCCTGATCCATAAATCCTCTTGATTGTAGAATACCTCTGGATCCGACATATGGTACTGACTGTAGATCAAGCCCTGGACCAGCAGAAAGTCATTGGGATAGCGGACATGCGCGCGTAACCCTGGCGGCATATCCGACTTGGACTTGAACAAGTTCGGAAATACTCGGCGCCAGCTTTGAATGATCGGATCATCTTCCTCAAAAACATACATATCTACTCGGCCATCATAAGCATCAACGACAGCCTTGACCGAATTCCGCACATAATTTACGCCATCCAGGTTTTGAATGGTCGGTCGCCCTTCACCACGAGAGTCAAACGCCTGACTGTAAGGATAATAGTCAGAGGTTGTATAGCCATCAATGATCCAGACCAATCGACCTTCGTGGGCAACAATGTAGGGATCGGCATCAAAGGTCAGAAAGGGCGCCAGGTGCGCTACGCGCTTAGATATCTGCCGATGAAACAAGACGCGACTGTTCGAGGTGGGGTAACTTGAGAACAGAAAAACACTGCCATCGAACTTCCAGCCAAACAGCAACTTACGCCAGAAGTTACTCAAGCGAACACCACCCTCACCCTGATAGCGCGTATAGACATTGATGTCTCCACTTGGATAGTCAAATTCCGCTTCCCGCGTATTCACGATGACCGGTTCAGTGGTTAACTCGCCATAGTAAATTTCAGGTCTGGTGACTGACAGCTCGACGACACTGGCGACCGGCGGTATATCCTTGACCAACAGATTGGGTAAGCCTTGCTCAGTAAAATCGCTGACAGCCGCTGCTGTATAGCCATATCCGTGGGTATATTTGATGCGCTTGTTGACAAACGTCTGGCTCTGACGCGGCAGGTTATCCTGAGCCAGCTCTCTGGCAGAGACCATCAGTTGCCGGTAGCGATCACCCAGGGTATACCGATCAATATCTACATCAACAAACTCATAATAAAGGCGAATTTCTTGAAACTGGCGATAGACTGCATCAAGTGCCTGCCAGTCCCAGAGTCGAACCTCCGCCAACAGATTCTGATTATTCTCGATCGTTTCTCGACTGAAAGACGGAGCTGGCGAAAATGCCTGAGCCTCAATTTTGTCCAGCCGAAAGCCCTGGCGAGTAAAGGCGATGTTGTTGGCAATATAAGGCTTTTCAAAGGTGATTTCGTTAGGGTTGACCACCAGCCATTGAACCAACACAGGTATCACGACTAGCACCAGGCCGCTGATCACCGCGATGCTCGACCAAACCACAGCCATTGCGGCCACCGCTGATCTGCGGATCACCAGCCATTTGCTCAGCGCTCGCCCCATGGCCCGTCGAAAGCCGCCGAATAAGGGCAGCAAACCAACCAGCACATACCCGACCGCGACCGTCACCAGTGCCGGGTACAAAACATGGACATCAACCCATCCCGGACCCTGTACCACACCCCAGGCAGAATACAGCAGGTGAAAAATCCCAAGCACCATGCCGGCACCGAGAATCCAGGCGAAACCTGCGTTCGCCATGGGCAACACCCTACTGTGTCCCTCCATCTCGATAATATGTCGCCACCGCAGTGAGCCACCAGATTGCCAAATCAGAAGCGCCGCCAATAGCGCTACCGATGCGACAAACAGAAGCAGCCAAAAAATGCTATCCAGCAGCGGCAAGGTGAACAGATAGAAACTGGTCTGCAGACCCAGCATCGGCTCAATCGTTTCCGTCGGCACGCCATAGATAAACAGAGGCAGCAGCAGGGGCTGCTTTAAACCCCAGAAGGCTCCCGCCAGCAGGCCGACACCCGCCACCAAGCGGCGTAACTGAGAACCTGCATAAAACGCCAGAAGAAAACCGAAACTGCCCGCCACCAGACCGCCAGCAACAACGGCGACAGCATAAGCCAGTATCAACCGCCAGAAGCGGGACTCATATCCCTGCGCGACAAACCAGAGCCACTCTCCCCAGAGGTCCATCAGGGGAAAAAAGCCAATTGTTAGGAGAAGAATCAGGAGCCCCATTCCTTGACGCAGCTGGTCTCTCCTGCCAACGCCTGACAGGATCAGTTGAATACCCAAAAAACTGAACAGGACCAGCACGAGGATGTACATGCTGGGTTTTTAACATACCCGCCAACGCAACCATTGACGTGCCTCAAATCGCTCGATGATAGCCTTTCCCTGGCCATCAGATTTCTGAAGAGTCAAGACTCAACATTGGTTAGGATGCCTATTGCGTGCTTGCTCGTACCAGTGAATCTAAAATTGATCTGCCGCGAACAAACGGCGAGAATAGAAGTCTCGACAGGGTCTGCAGGATCGCAATCAAGTCACCCGTTGATCGCAGCCACATCGCCCTCGTGCCAGACATCATGCAGGACATCATGCAGGACAACATGCTGGACATACCGCAGGACAACGGATAAAACCATGATAGAACAGAGCGCTGAGTTGGCGGCCGTGCAACCTTCAGAAGTGTCGATCTTTGAACCACCACGCCTGGCCGATCTGGAACTCGTGGGCTACCTTCATCGCTGGTGCGTCAAGCCTCGCAGCAAGGGTGAAAACCAATATCTGCACCATATATTGGCCCCGGACTATCCTGTCCTGCATGATCACCCCTGGGACTTTAAATCGCTAATTCTCAGCGGTGGCTACACTGAAATGACCCCCAATGGTCCGGTTCAGCACTCAGCGGGCGATGTCTATTCTCGGCGGGCTACCGACCTGCACTATATCACCGAAGTACAGGCCAACACCTGGACCATGATTTTTACCGGCCCAACCCTTCGCGACTGGGGTTTCTTGCATAATGACCAGTGGATTTCCCACGCCGACTTCACCGAACGAAGAGTCGAAAGCATCACGCGCAATGGTTATGAAGACGCCTAAGCGACAGGCGCATCAGCGATCTTCAACAACTGCTTGCCAAGGTTTTTGCCTTCAAACAGGCGCATAAAGGTTTTGGGGGTATTCTCGATACCCTCTTGAATATCTTCGGCATGTTTTAGCTCGCCCGTTGAGATCCATCCGGACAAGTCTGCAATCGCCTGTTTCGCCTGAGCCAGATAGTCGATGACAATGAAACCTTGCATGGTGCAGCGTCGAATCACCAGTTGCATATAATTTTTAGGGCCTGCCGGCAACTCGACTTCGTTATAGGCCGAAATACCACCACACAAAACAATTCGGCCATTCTGCGCCATGTTCAGCAACGCGCTATCCAGAATCGCGCCACCGACATTGTCAAAAAACACATTTATACCCGCCGGACATTCTTCGCGCAGTCGCTGCTGAACATCTTCACTTTTATAATCGATAGCCACATCAAAGCCTAACGCCTGCACCAGCCAGTCGCACTTCTGCTGCCCGCCGGCGATGCCGACCACTTTACTCGCACCCTTGATTCGCGCTATTTGGCCGGCAACAGATCCGGTCGCTCCTGCCGCGCCTGAGACGACCACGACATCACCAACCTGGGGTTTACCAATGTCTAGCATGCCGAAGTATGCGGTCAGACCAGTTGCACCCAAAGCGCTGAGCAGAAGAGTGGGAGGTACACCAGCCGGTATCTTGTTGACGACACCCATCATCCCTGGCTTGCCGTCATTGATGGCGTACTCCTGCCAGCCAAGCGTGCCGGAAACAAAATCGCCAACAGCATAATCCGGATGCCTGGACTCAATCACTTGACCCGCGGTCGCAGAGCGCATGACTTCGCCTATTTCAACAGGCGGAACATAGCTCTTTTCCGGGTTAACCCAACCACGCATCGCAGGCTCAAATGCCAGGTAAAGATTACGAATCAAAAATTCACCTTCATTCAGTTCACGCACGGGGGTCCTGACGAATCTGAAATCGCTTTCCTTAACCATTCCCTGGGGTCGCGACTCGAGCAGCCATTGGCCATTCATTCGGTTAGACATACTTATCTCCTCGTATTCTTAACGTGTGTTTGTCGTCGCTAAGCGTGCTTAACCCAGATCGTCTAGACCCGCTATGGGTCGATAGTAATGAGTACCTGCGCGAGCGGCCACTCGCTGTTGCCAGTTGCTTCGAGCCTTGTCCTCACCGTCAAAAATCCAGTTCTGGCGATGATAGTTCCAGCTGTCAGGATTCAACCGGCCCGCTTCACTCATATAATACTCGGCTTTCTCCCGATGATTGCTCTGCTGAAAATAAACCCCCAGATTAAAGTTCGCCTCAGCAAGACCTTCAGCGTCCGTCGGCACACGAAGATGTTGTTTCGCTGCTGTATCTTTGGCATAAACGCTGTCTGCGCCATTAGCCACCCAGTCTCTTACCATAGTGACATAGTCATCGCGACCAAAGGAGATGCCAGGTAGCTCATGCTTCTGTGCGTAACTACCCTCGTCAATTCGAACGATTTGTCGGCGCTCATCTATCCAGACCGTTGATGGCACGTTCACCAGGTTGTACATGGCACTGATCCTATGGGCTGCATCAATCACCTGTACATAGGTGGTATTAGCCGCATCAATAAACTGTCCTGCTGCCGCTTCGCCACCAGTATCTTCAGCCACGCCAATGACGATCAAACCCTGGTCTGCGAATTCTTCATAGATAGTCTGCCAACCTGACAGATCAAAGCGACATCCTCACCAGGAGGCCCAGGTCATCAGTATGACTTTCTTATCCGCATACAGTGACAGACTCACCGGCTGGCCCTCTCGATCTACCAGGTCAAATTCTGGCGCCACGCCTTCTGCAAAGCGCTGCCTGACAGAGGCTATCGGACCCAGGCTCACGACGTCTTGATCCTGGACTAGCGCTTGCCCCAGCTTGGCACTGACCGCATTGAGATTGATTTCGCCGTTTCCATGAATCGCCTTACCCTGAACCGGCGGTAGCGGTATGCATACATCACCATAGCAGGCGCCTTCCGGCTTGAACTTAAAACCGGTCAGGGCTGCAATCTCTGCGGTCTTGACCCAGATTTCACCACCGACTTCTCGGCTCATGACCTGCCGTACCCTGTCGTTGTAAAGCAACGTTACAGTCACTTGCGATTCCCCTTATCAACTCTTGATGAACGCTTCTTGAATTCTACCTGAGCTTTGCTATTCAGGCCCTGATTTACTCTGCTGACACTTTGCCCAGCGCGGCTGCATCCTCTGCATACTTCGCATAGGAATCTTTTAGCGTCGCCGAGTTGAGCAGACACTCGGCGACCAGCTCATTGGTATCGCAGTCATAAACAGAAGTCATGATCCAATTGGATTCAACCCGGCGACTCTCACTCAGACAGATGATCTCACGTTCTAGCCTATAGGGTTGGTTCACGAACAACGGACCCTTAATCATCTTGATTTCCTGATCGGCAAACAGTCCTACTGCCGGCCCCCGCATACGAAATCCGGCCTGTCGCGAGGTATATTGCGTCAGGACACTGAGCATCTCCAGTGGAATGATAGCTCGGCCCCAGGGCGAGGATGCCCCCTGTTCAGCGGTATACCAGGGTGACGGCTCAGTGATCTTGGCCAACTTTTCATTGAGAGAAAACGGATAGAGGTCCCCCATATTCTGATCGAAGTCCATGATCACAGCTTCTGCCGCCAGGCCTTTCTGGCCCACCGCCAGGTCAGCCAGAATCACCAACTGCTCTGGTGGTCGAAGTTTTGCGCGGCGCTGATCAAGTTCAGAGGCTGGATGATCGGGGCCAATGCTGGCCGTACCTGACAGTACCTGGGTACCGTCACGTTTCTCAGCCCATATGCGCGTGATTTTTTCTCCCGCTGCGGGCCGCGCTGCGAACGCCCTGACCTCCTCACCCTCGACCACCATGTTTAAGTAATGAGAACTGATACAGCCCGACTCAAACCAGGCATTTCCATATATCTCAGCCATCAACGGCACAAACTGACTGAAATGGGTCGGTCCTTCAATGGGCGCACCTGAAAAGCCAAGATCAGCGGCCATCTTTTCATCATGAATTGACTGGTGTCCATCGTAGGTCTGGTTATCCAGCATCTGGCGGGGTCGACGGAATTCTCCGCAAAGGATCAGCTCGGCATTAAACGCAGGCATGCTTGTCTCCAGTGTAAACTCGTTAGTTCGTCAATTGGCGCTTATTTAAAACTGTCTCTGGCGCTCACCTTCTCATGCCAGGCGATAACGGCAGGCGTCTGCAACAAGTCCTGACCCACGGCCTTAGCGAAGCTTAGCGTCAATGCCAGCGTGATGTCGGCGATGGTAAATCGCTCACCTGCCAGATATTCCGATTGTGCCAGCTGGGTCTCAAACATGGGCATGGCATTACGCGCGACCTCGGCACTGATTTCACCCCACTCCTTTGAGGTCTTTTCTCGATCTTTGAAGACACCGGTCAGATTACGAAACGCCTGGGCGACGGGTATCATCAAACTAATCTCGGCGCGACGGTTCCACATTTCGATCACCGCCTGCTCTTCGCCCGACAAGCCGAACAGATTCGGTTGCGGAACACGAGACTCCAGATATCGAGAAATCGCGACGGTTTCTGCTATATAGGCGCCGGCATCCGTCTCAAGCACCGGTACGCGAGCAACCGGATTCTTCGCCTTGAAGTCGGGGCTGAGGTTTTCGCCACCACGCAGGTCGATCTCGGTGGTCGGTATTTCGATGCCTTTTTCCTTCATCACCACCGCGACTCGACGTCCATTGGGTGACGCGCTCATTGTATAAAGATGCATGTGACCTACCTCATTTCAGCGAATGTTAGCGACGAAATTTCATTCTCCTTCGCCTTGGCCCGTCGGCACTCCGAGGCGAAACGGCCATTCCTGGCCGCTTGTACGTTTCCGCTTTCAGTCAGAAAAAATAGCTGTAAACCTCACGTTGTTCTGCTGCAAGCCGTCGCGCACTATATCCAGGCCCGCGGTCTTGATCATCCACTCAAGACGATGATCTCGATACTCCCGCTTAAACAAGCCTGCCTCTAACGCCTGCCTGACCGCGGCCATTCCCATGGCAGCGCTATCAAACGCATTGGCGGCCGCAGCAGCCATCACCGTCTCAACACTCGGCACTTGCGCAACTCGTTGCAACCAGTTCGCCAGGTTTGAGTTTGGGTCTGGTGCGAAACCATAGTTGGCAGCATTGACCACACACGGTACCACTGACAGATCACCCCAACCAAAGTTATCGCCATTGAACCAGGTGCGTTGACCCAGTTGCTTTTCCAACCATCGATTCCACTGCTGAATCTGCTCACCCGCTTGACGCATGATGGTAGCCGCGGCCTCACCCTGAGCACGACCAAAATGAATAACCTCAGCGATGCCCCAAATAATCGCCTCATAGTGAGTATCCATCACATCTTCCAGAATTCGAACCCGAGCTCGGTCCGCTGGCGCCGGCGGCAGCAGCGGCGGCTGCGGCCAGACATCTTCCAGGTACTCAAGTATCACAGTGGAATCAAAGATTTGCACCTCACCATGAATCAAGGTCGGCACTTCTCCTCGAGGGCTTGCGGCAGCAAACTCGCCACCTGCCGCGCCAGTGCCCATCCCATCAGGCAGGACCACCTCGCAATCTAGGCCCTTCTCCAACAGAGCGATCTTGACCTTCTGCGAATAGGGCGACAAAGGATGATCATAGAGCTTTAACATAGCTTTCTCCTGCTATTAATTAAGCGGCATTTGGCGTCAGGGGAGTATCGCCAAATACGGCCTCGACAACAAGACGGCAGCACTTGTCTGCCTACAGCACCTTTTTAACAGCACCTTTACATTAACGCCTTTACTACAGCGCCTTTACTACAGCGCCTTAACAATAACGCCTGACCCTCCAGGTCGACTTTGAGATTAGTCTGGAGCTCGGCTTATCAACAAATGTGGCAACAGCCATATCCACATTGGGCTTTTCACAGAAGACAACCTGCTCTACTATTCATGGTACCAACCTGCCACTGCTATGGAGCCATCATGTCGGAGAATTCCCAGAATCCGCAAGCCGCCATCAGCAATCGCGAGGCGCAGATCCGTTGGGCTATCGACGTCAATGTTGATCCCATGAGCATTCCTCTGACTCAACTCGACCCGGCTCATCCGTCACTGTTTGAAGCCGACAGATTCATGCCCTACTTCGATCGTCTTAGGGCGGAGGATCCTGTACATTTGACCGAGGAAAGCATGTTCGGGCCCTATTGGTCCGTGACCCGATTCGATGACATCCTGCACGTCGACAGTCACCATAAGATCTACTCGTCAGATATTAATCAGGGGGGCATTCGAATGAGTGGACGCCCCCGTCAAACAGGTGAGCCAGATCCCATGTTTCATCTGCCCATGTTCATCATGGCCGACCCACCCGTGCACGATGAACAGCGCAGGGTTGTCGCCCCCATGTTTACTCAGCGAGCCCTCGTTGAATTACAAGACTTAATTCGTGAACGAGCCGTCAAAATTCTCGAAGGCCTGCCGCGAGGCAAGGCCTTCAATTGGGTCAAGCACGTCTCAGTAGAACTCACTGGGCAAATGCTGGCAACACTGTTTGATATTCCCCAAGAAGATCGTCACAAACTCATTCACTGGTCCGATACCGTCGAGAACATCGGTAATCCCGATGTTTATGAAACCCCGGCCCAAGCCTTTGCCGAGTTGTGGAAATGTTTCGAGTATTTTGACGCCGTATGGAAGGAACGCGCGGCTCGCTCGACGCCGGGCACGGACCTGATCTCAGTACTGGCCCAGGGTGAGTCCACTAAAAATATGCCGCCAAATGAGTTTCTCGGCAATATGTTGCTGTTGATAGTCGGTGGTAACGACACCACGCGAAACTCTATCTCCGGCGGCCTCCTCGCCTTGAACAAATTTCCTGCCGAGTATGACAAGCTGCTGCATAATCCAACGCTGATACCCAAGATGGTGCCAGAAATTATTCGTTGGCAGTCGCCGGTCGCCCACATGTGCAGGACAGCCCTAGTAGATACCGAGCTGGGTGGCAAACAGATCAAGGCGGGGGACAAGGTGGTCATGTGGTACATCTCGGGGAATCGGGATGAGCGTCGAATCGAACGCCCGAACGAATTTATTATTGATCGGGCCAACCCAAGACATCATCTGTCCTTTGGTTTTGGCATACACCGCTGCCTGGGCAATCGGCTGGGTGAAATGCAATTGACCATTCTCTGGGAAGAGATCGTCAGGCGGCTGCCAAAGATTGAGGTGGTTGACGAGCCCGTCTACCTGCGCTCAAACTTCATCCACGGTATTCGTGAATTGATGGTTCGCATTCCCAAATAACTCGCCGCAGGCGCGAAAGCTCAGAGTAGCGGGCTAGAATCCAGCGCCAATGCCTCAGCGACACAGTCGCGGCTCGGTGCGAGTCCCAGGCTGATGACTGCAGCCAGTTCCTGCTTAGCCGCTTGCATATCCAATTGGAACACAGGGTCGGCATGCAGGCGCGCCACTGTCGCGGCTGCCATAGCCCGCCCGGCCTCAACGTCTGAGTTCCAGTGAACATTACAAACCATACGGCTGACACCATAGGCCCTGCCGCGCCGAATGATCTCGTTAGTGCGCGTCGGGACCAACTCGCTCAGGATTAAACCCCAAGCCCAACCAAAGGCGGTATGTCCTGAAGGATAGGAGCCATTCTTTCGCAATGCGGCTTCGCTGGTGGCAGAGCAGGTCGGCTGGTCATTGACCATGAACGGCCGAGATCGTTGATAGTGATTCTTTGCTGTATTCGTCGCATAGCCCGCGTCGACCAGGCTACGACGCAGTAGCCTATAGGTATGGGGCGTTTGGACCTCATTGATAGGCGCACCTATGGCACAACTGAAGGTACCAGCAACCTCAGGAAACGAATAGATTGCATCTTGTGTCGCCAACGCCCAGCGGGGTGAATCCTGAAGTGTCAAAGCAATACCACTCAGCCAGACGTCGTGAGCCTCCGCTGCAGAGCCTGCCACTGGAGGCGCAGGCAACAACCCCAGACCGTCGGGCAGATCGGCTACCGGCAAATAGCCGCGAAGTATTCCGGGCCGAATTTCATCCACCGGCGCCGGTTCATAGGGCTTGGAACTGCAGGCGGTCAGCAGCAACAGACCCAGAAGCGCCAGGATATTTGTAGCGCGACCAGGGCCTGCAAAAACTCCTATCCCGCCCCTGGATAAATCGATTACCTGTGCCATCAGTTGCCTCCCGCGAGTATCATCGCATCATTAATCG
>Ga0255779_1000100_pt1 | contig 97046 bp, 70 predicted proteins | sample 011ome_21_FD_179977 | JGI IMG/M metagenome (GOLD analysis project Ga0255779, IMG submission 179977) | Coastal salt marsh microbial communities from the Groves Creek Marsh, Skidaway Island, Georgia - 011508AT metaG (version 2) | ecosystem: Environmental > Aquatic > Marine > Intertidal zone > Salt... | reverse complement strand
AGCGGTGAATCCTTTTCAAGGATTATGTGAATTGAAGTGTTATCTCAGTATAAAAAGCCGACATGCCATTTCCATCTTACCTCAGAACTCTGTACTACCTCAGGCGCTTCCTGCTCAGTCTGGCCGCATCATTCTTTTTGCAAGCAGCCAGTGCCGAGCGTCCCAGTGTGTTGTTTTTGAATATCGATGATTGGAATGACTGGAACAGCGTCCTCGAGGGGCATCCTCAGGCGATCACGCCCAATCTTGAACGCTTTGCGGCTCGCAGCGTTACCTTCACCCGCGCGATCTGTTCCTCGCCAGTCTGCTTTCCCTCCCGGACTTCAATCTTCTCGGGTCTGCATCCTGCGCGAACGGGAGCAAAGTCCAATTGGAATTGGGGCAGACCTTGGCGAAGCTATGTCCCCGATGCCATCACTCTGCCTAAATTCTTAAGCGCTCGCGGTTGGAAGAGCGTGGGGATCGGAAAGAACTTTCACAACAACGACCAATCCGAATTCGACGAATACACGCCCCGCGGCAAAGAGCCAAAGCCGATTCCGGAAACCTACCGGAACCTCAATCCATCCGGCAGATGGGGCGTGGCATCCGTTCCCACGCATGAGATGCCCGATTACCTATCGGTCAGCCAAGGGATCGAGGCCCTGGAAGCAAATGGCGGCAGGCTCTTTCTGGCTCTTGGAATCTACCGCCCCCATGTGCCTTGGGTCGTGCCTCAGGAATACTTCGATCGCCATCCGCTCGAAAGCCTGCTCATGCCCGAGCGCCAGGAGAACGATTTGGCCGATCTGCCAGAACGTTTCACAACCATGGCTCACGCCCCCGCCAAATTCGGTCCCGGTTATCACGAGATGCTCGAAGCCAAGGGCTACGATCGCGAAAAAGTTCAAGCCTACCTCGCCAGCGTCAGTTTTGCCGACGAACAGGTGGGCCGCATCCTCGACGCCTGGTACGCAAGCCCTCACGCGGAGAACGGCTATGTCATCATTTGGAGCGACCATGGCTATCAGTTGAGCGAAAAAGAAGGCTGGTCTAAAATGAAGCCTTGGTACGACTCCGCGCGAGTAAACCTTATGATCGCTGGTCCGGGTCTTGCCGAAGGGGCATTCTGCAACAAGGCCGTATCCCTGTTGGATCTCTATCCCACCTTGGTCGACCTTCTGGGCCTTGCCGCGCCTCCTCAAGGCCTCGACGGCAATAGTCTGCTACCCTTGCTACAGAACCCCCAGGCCGATTGGGACAAGCCCGTCCTCATGTCGAGCGAAGAGGAGGGGATCCGCTACGACGTCGTTTTGAGCAATGACTATCGCATGACGCGTATGGCCACCGGAGAGACCGAACTTTACCATCTCGACCGCGACCCTCACGAGTTCACCAACTTAGCCGACAAACCTGAATACGAAGGCGTCATAGCGAAACTGAGCGAACGATTAAGCCTAAGACAGCCTGATCCCGACGCGGAGGGCTGGTGGGAAGCGGAGGACCTGCCTCATCAAACCTCGTCCGACTTCGGGCAGCGCGGCAATTTTCACTACCCCCAAGATCACTCCGAAGCATCCCAGGGGAAAGCCGTCTGCGCCGTTCTGAACAAGGGTGCCGGCAGCTATATCGAGTTTGTGGTGAAGATAGACCGTTCGGGAAATTACGATCTGTCCATCTCGCTCAATGCCGAAGGCTTCTGCACGCTTTCGACTGCTGCCGTTGTCAATGATGCCAAGCAGGCCGATGCGGGATATCCAATGAAGAAGCTAATGAGTATAGAGAAAACCCAGTCCGAAGCTTTCGATCTTGTTTCGGCAGGCGTTGTCCACTTTGATCAAGTCGGCTTGCACTTACTGCGCTTCAGTTCTCAAGTCCCCAAGCAGCAGCTAAAGATCGATCGATTACAACTCAGCCTCCTTTAATATTCCACAGTCTCAAATTTCCCATGAATCGTCGTCATTTTATCAAACGCCAAGTAGCCGGAACGGCCATCCTAGCGGCTTCCGGTCTCGTGCACAAAGCGAGTGCTCAGAATCTGCCCTCACCGGATCCGAATAACCCCGACATCCTCGATGTCGATGTGCTAGTCGTGGGTGGTGGTTCAGCCGGCCATGTCGCTGCCATCCAAGCGGGACGTCTTGGAGCGAAAACCGTCTTGCTGGAACGCAATTCTCAGCTCGGCGGAACGACTACCACCGGTGGCGTCAACTACCCTGGCCTGTTTCACGCCTGGGGAAGGCAATACATTTCCGGAATCGGTTGGGAGTTGGTCGCTAAGACGATGAAGGTCGATGGCAAAAAGCTGCAAGATTTTTCCAAAGTCCCCAAGAGGCATCCTGACCACCAAGTACGCGTTAATGCCCATCTGTATGCCTTGCTCGCGGAGGAGGCCTGTTTGGAAGCGGGAGTCTCCCTGGCCTACTATCAGTTTCCTCAAACGATCGAAAAAACCTCAGATGGCTGGCTCGTTAATGTAGTGGGACAAGGGGTACAGTACCAGTTACGTTGCCGCCAAATCGTCGATTGCACAGGCAGCGCTTCGGTTGTCGGTATGCTGGGCTTTGAGCGGATGTGGAGCGACGTTCGCCAACCCGGAACGCAAATGGTTGTCTTCACGGGCTTCGACCAAGAAGTTGTGCAAGAGAACAAGGCGCTCATCCAGAAAATGTACGACGAAGCGATCGTAGACGGCAGACTCCAGAAAGGGGATACGTGGAGAGGCAATGCGATGGGGCCGATCAGTGGATCGAGTGGTAGCAACCATATCTTCGGCGCCGACTCCTCCACAGCCGCCACCCAAACCCAAACCAACTTGGCCGGTCGGAAGCACGTCCTGCGCATGCTCAAGTTCATGAAGACCCTGCCCGGGGGCGCAAACGCAACCATCGATAGGATGATGAACGAAACCGCCAGTCGCGAAACCTATCGTATCAAAGGTGAAGCCATCGTAACGGTCCACGACTACACCTCCGGCCGGATATTTGACGACGCCTTGAGCTACTCGTTTTACCCGATCGATTTGCACGACGAACACGGGGTGAAGCCCAAACCGCTCCCTCATGGCAAAGTGCCGACCATCCCTCGTGGCGCCCTCATCCCGAAGGGTTCGAAGAACATCATGGTGGCGGGTCGCTGTTTATCCAGCGATCGACTGGCCAACTCGGCCGCCCGCGTTCAGGCCTCCTGTATGGGTATGGGGCAGGCCGCAGCCGTCACCGCGGTCCTTGCCGCCAAGATGAATACCACGCCTTCAAGCGTTCCTCTCAAAGAAATTCGCCAGAACTTGAAAGCCCACAATGCGATTGTTCCAGTCGTTTAGCTTAGCCAGGAACTTTAATTGCATACTCCTTTCGTTTCGCTCTCGGCTGAAGGCACTTGAGCCATTTGGGATTATTAGTAGGTAGTAGGTGAATACTAAAAACAAGATCGTGATATTGATGGTGGCCATGACCTTTACGGTCACTGCCGTCTCCGGCTTGTTGGCCTTCTTTCAACCGTTTTCGATCCTAGTCGTCGGACTACATGCCCTGATGGGCTTCGTTTTTATCGGACTCATCATTGGCCATGTTAAGCAGAACTTCAAGGGCATGCGGAGGAGTTTCAAGAGTCGCTACGTTATTGGCTCGTTGCTCGTCACGATCTTGCTGGTAACGCTCTTCTTAAAGCGCCCTAAGCCTATCCGAATGATTCAAGGCTTAAGCCACAATGTGGGGGCCGCCCTTGATCGCTTTGAAATGAGAGACAGTGGCATGCGTTACAACTATACACCGGCTCCCAACTACAAACTCCAACTGGATGTCAGAGCGGGTGATCGTTACGATAGCGATACTCCTCCTGAGATCGCCATCTGGCTCGAAAACCAATCCGCTTATCACATAAAAACGCTCTATAGCAGTCAGTCTACAGAGGAGCTTCCCTACTGGAGCTGGAAAGTCGAAGAGTACGAAGACGCAAAACTCGAATGGGAAGCATTGGAGGAAGACGAACAAGAATTCCACGCAGTAGCGGGCGCCACGCCGAACAGTTCTTTTGATCCTGCAGACTACATCTTACCCGAAAGGAACACGGAACCATTTTACCTAAACATCGAGGTCAACGAAGCCAACGACCGTAATGAATTCCACACGGATCAACCTTCGGTAATCTACAAGGTGGAAATCGACAACCAGTTTCCCAAAGCCTTCCAGGTGCTCGATATCGTTGGCTATTCAAAGTACGATCCCGATGAAGAAGCTTGGTATGCCTACTATCCCGACGGAACACTAACCAGTTCCCTGAAGCTCATTGACAGCGCGCTTTTGACCATTGAGCGATGAAGACGCTAGAGAGAAGAGTATAAATAGGCACTGGCTAATTATTGTCTTTTGGAGCGTGTATTGCTTCCCCTGTGTATCTAGTCCTCTTCGCTTTGAACTCGAGATCGGAAGGGGTTTAACTAATGATACATCCTAGGGCTCGGGCTTGGTCGATGAGGGACCTAATGCGGACACCTCTCATCTCAAGCGGCCGCAGCAGACCTATTGTGCCGTGCGGGGGGAAATATTGCCCAAGGGTTGTTTGGAACTGATTCAAATTGAGAAGGAAGCGCTACTGGCTTCGCCAGACTTTGATCAATTCATCGTAGGCCATGGTCTTGCCGGCTTCATCGGGGCGTTCGGCTTTGGGGGCTCCAGGCTTTTTCAACCACTCCTCAGCGGATGTCTCTGGATTCAGTTTGGGTGAGAAGCGTTTCATTTTGCCCTCGAGTTTCCCCATGCGCTCATCCATGGCGGCGGCAATGTTGTCCATTGCTTGTTGAGGTGTGACTTCTCCAGTGACCGCAGGGGCGATGTTTTGCCACCACTGTTCTGCGAGTAATGGATAGTGTGGCACATTGGGGCCGGAATCTGTCCATTGGTTTTCCACGTTGGATTTGTAGAAGGTAATGAGCCCCCCAAAATCGCCTTCCCGTTCCGCTAGGTAGTCGGAGAACACGGTCGATTTTCGAACGGGTGTTTTCCCTACCATGAATTTTTTCAGGCTAACTGTTTTTGAAACGCAAAACTGAGCCCAAAGCCAAGAGGCTTCACGGTGCTTTCCCGTTACGCTATTCTTCAGGATGGTCCAACTACCGGCATCCTGGTAGCCGACTTTCATGCCTTCGTCCCAGTATTTACCGTGCGGGGACGGCGCGACTCGCCAGAGCGGCTTGCCGTCCGGATCGGTGACGGGGCTTTCCGGGGAAGTAAAGGCATCGTCAGACAGCCAAGTAATGTACTGGAAAATCCGTTGCGCAATATTGCCGCGGGCGGGAACCGGACCTGCCTCTGACCACGTCATCGATGCCGCGTACGGAGGGGCGTATTTCTTCATCCATTCCACGTAGTTGGTAAGCGCGTAGACCCCTGCGGGTCCATTGACGGCACCCCCACGAGTTATGGAAGCTCCTACCGGGATGCTATTCTCAACGCGAATGCCCCACTCGTCGACAGGCAGTCCATTGGGCAAGCCCTTGTCTCCCACGCCCGCCATGGACAGCCAGGCATCCGTAAATCTCCATCCGAGTGATGGTGATTTTTTGCCGTAGTCCATATGTCCGTACACCGTTTGCCCGTCTATCTCTCGACCGGTGAAGAATTCAGCGATATCCTCGTAAGCCTGCCAATTGATGGGAACCCCGAGCTCGTATCCATATTGTGATTTGAATTCGCTTTTCAAATCCTCGCGTGAAAACCAATCGTAGCGAAACCAGTAGAGATTGGCAAACTGTTGGTCGGGGAGTTGCAGTTGGTTTCCCTCGTAGTCTTGTCCAAACTCAAGATTCAGAAAATCGTCGAGATCCAGCATTGGATTGGTGACTGCTTTGCCTTCCCCTTTGATGTACTCGGTAAGGTTCAAGGCGCTATCCAAGCGTAAGTGGGTGCCGATTAAGTCGGCATCGTTGACGTAGATGTCGTAGAGTTTTCGATTGGTTTGAATCTGGCGCTGGATCCGATCGACGATCTCACCTTCTCCGATGATATCGTGAGTGACCTTGATTCCGGTTATGTCGAAAAACGCCTTGGCGAGCACTTCGGATTCCCACTGGTGCGTTTTGATTCCCTCGGCGACTGATTTGATTTCCATCCCTCTGTAGGGCGCGGCTGCTTTGGCGAACCATTCGAGTTCCGCGCGTTGTTCCTCCTTGCTAATCGCGGAGGGCTGGAATTGTTCGATCCAGTCATCGAGTGAGGCAGAAGGGGTGGCATCGATTTCCTTTTTGCCACCGCAGCCAACGAAAATGAAGGGCAGGGCTAATAGGAGAACGGCTCGAGAGAGTCTGCGCATTGTGGTAGAACTTTTATTGGGGACGGAATCGAAGTGCATAATGGTCAAGTTGGTTTTACTTATGTAACGGTCTGGAGAGCGGTTCAATGATTAAGCGGCCATTAGACAGATTGGGAGAGGGCGAATGGTATAAGTTCGAGAAGGCGTGATAATCTCTCTTTCATCCACGCAATGCCAATAGAAAATTGAAGCCAGCCAAGAGGGTAAAGGCGAGCCAAAGGGTTTGGTTGCCTACTAAAGCGAGCCAAATCAGAATTAGCCCGATTGAGCTCATGATTCCGATGAAAAAACGATCTCCTCTTGTAGTGGCGATGGGCAGAAACCCTTTCTTGCGTACCCCTGGAGCAATAGCATCCCAAACGGTTAGGCAGGTGATGGAGAGAATGAGAAAGGCGATGAACACCGTTCCCGCCCAGTTCCATTGCATCCATCTAAATTCGTCAATAAGCCAGTCCATCGCTCAAACTCTTCCCAGAGCAAATCCTTTCGCCATGTAGTTTCGAACGAAATACACTACGAGTATACCCGGAATGATTGTCAGGACTCCCGCGCTTGCTAAGAGGCCCCATTTTACTCCCTCGGCCCCGATCCCCACCGTCAAGGTAACGACCACTGGCTTCGCTTCAGTAAGAGTAAGCGCTTTTGCTAGAATTAGCTCAACCCAGGAAAAGGTGAAACAGAAAAACGCTCCCACACCAATACCCGGCGCGATAAGGGGCAGGAAAATGGTGCGAAAAAAACGGGGGAAGCGATAGCCATCCACAAAGGCCGTTTCATCGATTTCCTTTGGTATCCCACTCATGAAGCCTTCCAAAATCCAGATGGTCAGCGGGAGGTTGAACAAGCAATGGGCGAGTACCACCGCGAAGTGAGTATCATAGATATTGAGCATGTAGTACAGTTCCGTGAAGGGAACCATGAATACGGCAGCGGGCGCCATTCGGTTGGTCAGTAGCCAAAAGAAAAGATGGTGATCCCCTCGGAACTTCCATCGGGAGAAAGCATAAGCCGCCGGAATAGCTGCCGTTAGGGTCATGATAACGTTCAATAGGACGTAGGTAATGGAATTGAGGAAACTGCTGCGCCATACTTCGGAGGTGAAAATCTCCCGATAATTTTCAAACGTTATCTGGCGGGGAAAGAGGGTAAAGCTCTGAAGAATTTCGACATCGGTCTTCAAGGACGTAATGACCATCCAGTAGATCGGCACGAATAGGAGCAGGAAGTAGACTGCAAGAGTGATAGAGCGTTTTCTCATGGACGCCCCCTTTCCTGTGATCGATTGATGAACTGAAATAGTAGGTAGCTCATGACAATGACTACATAGAGATATATGATCGATGATGCTCCTGCGTAGCCGAGTTCATAAGCTTCAGCTTTTCGGGCTACAAATAGACTCATGAATGTAGTGGCGTTTCCAGGACCTCCACCCGTTAAAAGCAACGGTTCCGAGTACACTTTGAAGGAGTCCATGAAGCGGATCAGCAATCCGAGAGTCAAAACGGAGCGGAGCTTCGGAAGGGTGACATAGCGAAAGGTTTTCCAAGCCGATGCTCCGTCCACTTCGGCCGCTTGATAAAAGGTCTGCGGGATCGCCTGTAGTCCGGCGTAGGCTAATAGTACTACGAGAGGAGTCCAGTGCCAAACGTCGACTAGCAAAATAGTCAAGAAGGCGTCGGTCGAATTTAGTGAGACGTTGTAGTCGTATCCAATCACGGACAGGATTCTCGGAATCACGCCAATATCCGATTGAGTGAAGAGCCGCCAAACAATGCCAACTACATTGTAAGGAATTAGCAAAGGAATGCCTAGAAGTACTAAAGACAGCCCGACTGCCCCTCCTTTGCGCGGCAGGCATAGCGCAATTCCGACTCCGAGGGGAATTTCAACGAGAAGGGCTAGTAAGCTAAAGGTCAGTTGGCGAAGCAGTGCGCCTCTGAACTGGGCGTCTCCCATAACGTCGGCGTAATTCTGAAGTCCGACAAAGTCCGGTGTTGAACCAGCGAATATGGTATGTAAGGAATAGTTGATTACCGCTATCAGCGGGATAAACGCACTGATCGACATCAGCACGAGCGTGGGTAGCAGAAAAAGCCAAGGCCGCTGTCTCATAGGGTTACCAGTTCTCCGTCCTCATAGACATTGGTTCTGTCGTGCGGGGTGTTTATCCACAAGGAGTCTCCTTCTCTCGAAGAGCTATGGTCTTCGACACGCGCCTTAATTCGCAGCGAGCCCGATTCAAGCGTTAATACCTGGTAGGCGCCCGCGTGGTCCACCATTCGCACGGTGAATCGATTCCAATTTGGTTTCTCATCGGGGCTCGTTTCCACGAACTCGGGACGAATCCCCAATTCAATGGTTCCATTGAGGTGACTCGCCTTATGGGCAATTTCGTCGGGGAGTTCCAACTCGCTATCCACGATTTTCAATCGATCGGAAACTTTTTCACAGCGAATAGTATTCATTCCAGGGCTACCTATAAAGTAACCGACAAATGGGGTTCGTGGATAGAGAAACAATTCCTCTGGCGTGGCTGATTGGACGATGGCCCCATCCCGGATGATGGTAACATGATCGGCAAAGGTAAGGGCCTCATGCTGATCGTGAGTCACATAGATCATAGTCAACCTTAGCTCCTGCTGTACGAGTTTAAGTTTCCGGCGCAGATCGAGTTTCAAAACCGGGTCGATCACGGTTAGGGGTTCGTCAAGCAACACGGCAACCGTGTCCTTGCGTACGATCCCGCGGCCCAGTGAGACGATCTGCTTTTCTGCCGGATTGAGATGGCGGGTCTTTGTATTCGCCAATGTATCCAGTTCAAGGATTTCCATAATTTCTCTGACTCGAGCATTGACCGCTTTCCCCTCGATTCCCTGGTTTCTTAGGGGAAAGGCCAAATTGTCGAATACGGTCATGGTATCGTAGACGACGGGAAACTGGAATACCTGGGCGATATGGCGGTCGCGAGTCGGGCGTTCATTGACTTCGACGCCGTCAAACAAGACACTGCCTCCGGTGGGCCTAATCAGCCCTGAAATGATATTCAGCAGAGTGGTCTTGCCACAGCCCGATGGCCCCAGCAACGCATTGGCCGTGCCGTCTTCCCATGATATGTCCAAATTCTCAATCGCAAACGAACTCGTCTCCTTGCGAGAAGAAGCGTATCGATGGGTTAAGGATTTGAGTTCTATTCTAGCCATGGCGCCAAACGTATCCAGATAGTCATTCGGAACGATTACTTGTCCTTGTCACGAAGGCTCCTGTCTCTTTGTTGAAAACGTAGAGGTGATTCGGGTCAATATAGGAGGTCAGTTCTTTCCCGACCGGAAATTGTTCTACGCGTTGCATGAGCAAAGACATTCGAATTTCACCATGCCTGAGGTGCAGTTCCGTATTTGATCCCACGACCTCAGCCAGTTCGACCGTCGAGTGGAACGGGATCATCCGATTCTGTGGATCTGAGAGAAACAAATGATGTGGGCGAATACCGAGTAGATAATGATCGTTCGGCAGGGCATCTCGGTTCAATCCCACTTCGAACGCGAGCTCTTGACTGGCCCGGAGGAGGTAACCACCGTCACGACTTTCCACCCTGCATGGAAATAGGTTCATCTGAGGATGGCAGAAGTACGATGCCACTGCTGTATGGGATGGATTTCGGTAAACGTCTAGCGCGGGCCCGTACTGTAGCACGTTGCCTTCGTGTAGAAAAGCAACGTGCGTGGCCATCGTCAGAGCATCGATGGGCTCGGGAGTGGCATAGAGCACTACTCCATCCCGGTCTTTGAAGATCTGTTTTAGCTCTGTCCGTAATTCCTCACGCAATTTGTAGTCTAAATTGGCCAGTGGTTCGTCGAGAAAAATAAACCGAGCCTGCTTTATGAGCGCTCGGGCGATCGCGCAGCGTTGACGCTGTCCTCCACTGACCTCTTCGGGCAAGTGATTTAGGATTTCGACGAGTCCTAGCAACTCGGCAACTTCCATGACCTTCTTTCTGATCTCCTTTTTGGAGTGTTTTTCCTTCCCGACGACCAGAGGCGACGCAATATTGTCGAACAGCGACATCGAGGGGTAGTTGACAAATTGCTGGTAGACGAAAGCGATTTCCCGTTCCTGAACGGGAAGGGATGTAACATCGACTCCATCATAAAATACCTGGCCACTCTCTGGTTTTTCAATACCAGCGAGAATTCTGAGCAGAGTGGTTTTGCCACTTCCAGTGGGGCCTAATAGTGCTACAAAGCTCCCTGCTTCAAGTTCCAGACAGAGATTTCGTAGCACTGAATGCTGGCCATGGGATTGGCTGATCTGCGCGGCGCGAATGGCGGTTGAATTCGGATTGCTGATGGGAGGTAGTTTGGAAAATGTTTAGTTTCAGATCGATCGACTGTATGGTCCAATCGCTTCTGAGAAATGAGGTAAGTTTGCTTTATTCGAAACCGGATGCTGTTATTGGCAAAAATAAGGACCGTTCAAATCAATACAACAATGTAATAATTGGCCGACGCACCTATCCTAAATTAGGAAAGCGGCGAAGGCCCAAGAAATGAGAGGCTCGACGCCTGATACATGGAAAATTCCCTTTGCAAGGCCAAACAACCCTGAAGGCTAGCGGAACGCGCGTTAGGAGAGGATGACCGATAATCGATCGTGCTCGTCCAGAAAGTACGTGAGTATTCCAAGTGTTTGGTAATTAATTTGTAGTCGTTTCAATCGCTCTGATTCCCATACTCCTATTTATCCTTTATGAGATCCCTGCAATACCTCCTTAGCTTCGTCGGTTTGGCTAGCAGCCTAATGGCGACGGAGAAGCCCAATATCCTTTTTATCGCGATTGACGACATGCGCCCGGAATTTGGTTGTTATGGATCGGAATTGGCAATCACTCCCAACTTGGACAAGCTTGCGGGGGAGGGGGTGCTATTTGAGAGAGCTTATTGTCAGGAGGCCATCTGCAGCCCTTCACGGGCGAGTATTATGACGGGCGCGCGGCCCGATACCATTGGCGTCATCGAGAACTACACCTATTTTCGAGAAGCGAACCCAGATGTGGTTACGCTGCCGCAATACCTTATCACACAGGGTTACGAAACGGTCCATGCGGGAAAGATATATCATGGCAAATTTGATGATCAGGAGAAATCTTGGAGCCGTCAGCCGGTTTCGAATCTACCGGGGATCAAGCGCCCCATGCCGTATGCAAAGAAAGAAAATCTGGAAATCCAGATTAGGAATCGAGCGGAGGCTGCGGCCAAATACAAACCCGAAGCTCGTGGGGGCTTAGGAAACGGTCCGGCTTACGAAGCGGGCGATGTGCCCGACCACTACTATTCAGATGGTTACGATACGTTGCGAGCGATTGCTACTATGAAGGAAATGGTGGCTGAAGAAAGCGGTAAGCCGTTCTTTCTGGGGCTGGGCTTCAAGCGACCGCACTTAAATTGGGTGGCTCCCAAGCGCTATTGGGATTTATACGATCCGAAAGACATTACATTGGCAGAACATCAGGTGGCTCCGAAAGACGGGGCGGCCATGGGCTTGCATGCCTCATTCGAATTACGCGTTCGTCATGGTATTCCGAAAGAGGGTCCTATTGGCCCTGATTTGGCACGCACGCTGAGGCATGCTTACTTAGCCTGTACTAGTTATGTGGACGCGCAAATTGGATACATGATCGAAGCTCTCGAAGAGGCTGGGCTGCGTGATGATACGATTATCATAGTTTGGGCGGATCACGGCTGGCACCTAGGTGATATGGGAGTCTGGGGCAAGGCGACGAATTACGAAATAGCAACGCGGGTGCCTCTCATTGTCTGGACACCTGACCTGCCCAAGCAAAGCCGTGGAGCGAAGGCAGAAGCCTTGGTGGAGCTTATAGATATGTATCCGACTTTATGTGACTTGATAGGTGTGGATATCCCGGACCATTTGGAGGGAGCCAGCTTTGCCCCTCTGCTTGAAAACCCGAAACGTTCGTGGAAAAGCGCTGCCTTCAGTCAGTACCCTAACCCAGCGCTGCGGGAATGGGCAGCTAATCCTTTGTCCCAAGGTGTGAGAGAGACCTTTTTTGGGCCCCTCATCGAAAAAGTGGAAGGACGCATCATCGAACAGCAAAAAGAAAACTGGGATCGGGAACTTTTCGAAAATGATCTTATGGGTTATGCCATGCGTACGGATCGCTATCGTCTGGTATTGTGGAAGGACTATACGAAGCTGAACGCGGAGCCTTTGTTCGTTGAGCTGTACGATCACAAGAAGGATCCGGATGAGACCCGCAATGTCGCCGCAAAGCGGCCTGAGCTTGTTAAACGATTGATCGTGCAGTTCCACGAAGGATGGAAAGGAGCCTTGCCTAAGGATGAAGGTTGAAAGCGTAAGGCTGAATTGAATGAAAAACTTACTACGATCACTATTGCTTTTAGTCTTCTCGCTTAGCGTCTCTGCGGCGGATCGACCCAATATACTTTTCATAGCGGCCGACGATCTGCGGCCTGAGTTGGGGTGCTATGGTTCCGATATCGCTATCACTCCACATTTAGATGCCTTGGCGGCGGAAGGATTGCTTTTTAATCGAGCGTATTGCCAACAGGCGATATGCAGCCCGTCTCGTGCGAGTCTGATGACCGGCGCGCGTCCTGACACTATTGGCGTGGTAGAAAACTATGCTTACTTCCGGGAAGAACAGCCAGACATTGTTACGTTGCCCCAGCACTTCTGGGCTAATGGCTATGAAACCGTTCATACAGGAAAGATCTACCACAGCGCGAAGTACGGAGATCCAGTGAAGTCATGGAGTCGTGAGCCTGCCTGGGACCGAATGCCGAAAGATATGCCTCTTCCGGTACCACCGGTTATCGGATACGCTTTGTCTGAGAATCGAAAAATCGTTACCGACAAGCAGAAGAAGTTTGGAGAAAACGCCCACAGTGCCCTGATTAAAGGACCCGCTTACGAAAGCGCGGATGTGCCGGACTAGACCTATGAAGATGGGTATCACACAGATCTGGCAATCGAGACCATGAAAGACATGTTGGAGAAGGATCCGTCGAAGCCCTTCTTCTTGGGACTGGGCTTTAAAAAGCCTCATCTCAATTTCATTGCTCCTAAAAAGTATTGGGACTTGTACGATCCAGCTGACATTCCACCGGGGACTTATACCCCAGCCCCAGAGAATGGAGCGACTATGGGACTGAATGCGTCCTATGAACTGCGGACGCGCGATGGCATCCCGAAATATGGACCAATCGGAGAAGAGCTTTCCCGCACTCTGTTGCATGGCTACCTGGCCTGCGCGAGCTACATTGACGCTCAGGTGGGAAAAATGGTTGCCGCGTTGGAGGAAGCCGGCATCCGGGACAACACGGTCATTATCTTCTGGGGGGATCATGGATGGCATCTGGGAGATATGGGGATTTGGGGAAAGGCGACCAATTACGAGATCGCTGCTCGCGTGCCGCTCATGATTTGGACACCAGACATGCCGAAGCGGCATCGAGGCAAATCGACGGACGCTTTGGTGGAGTTAATCGATATGTATCCGACTTTATGCGACTTGTCGGGAATTGAGACTCCTAGCCACGTCGAGGGCTTCAGTTTCGCTCCCTTGCTCGAAAATCCGAATCGTCCCTGGAAGCAAGCCGCCTTCAGTCAGTATCCCAATCCGGCTATGCGGGAATGGGCTGCCAATCCCATTACACCGGACATGCGTGATCTTTTCTTTGGACCACTCATGGACGACATAGAAACAGCGATTCAAGCGCAGATGGGAAACAAGTGGAATCGCGAACTTTTCGAAAACGATCTCATGGGGTATACGATGCGTACCGATCGATATCGATTGGTTATTTGGAAAGAATGGAGAGTCGACGCGGCTGAACCTCTCTTCGTAGAGCTTTACGATCACCAAAATGATCCCAATGAATCACGCAATATCGCCGAAAAGCGACCTTCGGTCGTCCGTCGGTTGATCGCCCAGTTCAACAGAGGCTGGGAAGGGGCGGTGCCTAAGGCTGACGGTTGAATCGAGAGCAAGTGGTGGAATTTCGTTAAAACTAATTTAGTCCGAAGTTAATGAAGAAAGGCCTTCGGCCTAGTTCTCCCATTTAGTGGGCTCAATAGGTTCACGCGTCGCGAGAAGCAGGTTTTTTCTTGAGGACGTGGGTATGGATCCTGAAAATCGTTCACGTCGGACTTGTCTGACACCCTCTTAGTTAATCCTAGGCAATATGATGCTAAAATACCTTCTTATAACCACAATTCCCTCATTGTTCGTTTTGGCGTCGGTCATTTGGTTGATTGTCGCGCTAGTTCGCCGCTCTCGCTTTCGTAAAGTTGCTGCGGGTCTAGTAGTCGTGGAAGCTTTGATACTGGTTGCTTTGTATTTTCATTGGTTCCATCCAAAAGACTATCCACGCAACTACCTAGATAATGATCCGCCCGCTTCGCTGACATTGGCGGAGGCAGCGACTGCCAAGAATTTCTATATTGGGGCAGCGGTCGGGAAGGCTTCTAGTCCCCTGTACGCTGAAATGGTGCCAACTTCGTACAATTCAATTACACCTGAAAATGCTACTAAATGGCGACGCATGTTGGTGAATGGAAAGATTGGTGAATATGATTTTTCCGAAGCGGATGCGATCGTTGATTACGCGGTTTCCAAGGGAGTTCGAGTACGAGGGCATACTCTGGTTTGGGGAAAATTTCCTGGAACAACCTATCCAAAGGAATTAGATGAACGCATTGCATCGGCTACGGACCCGTCCTCAGAGTTGCGTCAGGTCATGCGGGATCACATTACGACAGCCATGACGCATTTCAAAGGTCGGATCAAAACCTGGGATGTAGTAAACGAGCCCATGTCGATGGATGGGCCCTATCTGGATAAGAACATCTATTTGAATACATTGGGTAAGGAGTATATTGCCGAGGCTTTCCGGATTGCCCACGAGGTGGATCCTTCCGTTTCGCTATTTATCAATGAGCAATTTGGGAACTATACGGGTGAAGGGGTTGAAGTGTTTTTCGATCTTCTCAAATGGCTAATATCAGAAAACGTTCCGATCCATGGTGTGGGAATACAAGCACACGCGATTTTCAAGACTCACAACCTTGCTGAGTTTGAGGAGTTTGTGAATCGAATCACAGACCTAGGTTTATTTTTTGAAGTAACCGAATTCGATGCTCGTATACGCCTCTTCGATGCGGCGGCGGATCCCTATCAAGCACAGGCGGACTACATGACCGAGTACGCTCGGATTTGCATCGAAAATCCCTCGTGCACAGGATTCACATTTTGGGGTTTAAGCGATGCCAGTACTTGGTTCGACTTCGTTCCGCCGTTTAAGTGGATGCCCCCAAACGATCCATTGCTTTTCGACCTAAACTCGCATCCCAAACCTGCGTACTTCCGAATTTTGGAACTGTTAGAGTCACGAAAGGGCGAATAGATTGCTAGACGGGGAAAACAGCTTCGAAATCTAACAGGATAGGGTTGAAAGTGCGTGAGGATTCTCAGGATTCTGGAATAACTGATTTGGAATGACTGACCTAGATTCCTCGGACACCTATGAACAATTCGTAGAACTGTTTACTCAAAACGAACAGGCCCTGCGAACGTTCGTGCGTAGTTTGGTCCCGACCTGGCACGATGCGGACGAAATCATGCAGGAAGTCGCCCTAGTGGCTTGGCAGAAATTTGGGGAGTTCGAGCTGGGAACTTCGTTCATTAAGTGGACCTGTGTGATAGCCCGTTTCAAGGCCTTGGCCTATCGGAGAAAATTCGCTCGTGAGCGTTTAGCCTTTAATGAGGCGTTGATGGAAGTGATGGCAGAAGAGGCGACTCGGGAAAGTGAGCAAAGAAAGCGTGAGTATGAAGCCCTTGAAAACTGTCTCAAGAATCTTCCTGAAAAGCAAAAGCGGTGGGTGACGCTGGCCCATACTCCCGGAATTTCTTCCAAGGAGCTGGCGGAAGAAATTGGAATGAAGCCGGGGGCGTTCTATATGAGGTTGAATCGGATTCGGGGAACCTTGCTCTCTTGTATCAACAAAAAATTAAAGCAGGAGGGAATCGCATGAGCCACAAGCCTTTAGCGGAGGTCGAGCAACGGTGGATTGAAGACTACTGTAACCAGACTATTTCCCCAGAAGGCTTTGCCCGGTTTGAAATAGAGCTCGAACGGTCGCAGGGACTAAGAGCGGCGACTCGACAGTACCTTGCGTTGGATTCGAATCTGCGGCAAGGTGGGGAGTCATTGGCAGATATCGAAAACGCTTGGCGGGAGAGGAAGGAAAGCAAAGTCATTCGCTTTCCGAGTTGGATTCCTGTAGCCGCTGCCGCTGCGATAGCGTTTGTAGTTGGAATTGGTTACGATCGAATTTCCTCGGGAGATTCGAGCCTGGGTCAACCAACGATTGCCTCTCAATTGGAAGAACCAACCGCAAAGGGTTACGCGGTCGTACAGGGATTGATCGATGTTGTCATGGAAGACGGTACCGCGCTTCGAGCGGGCGACATTTTAGGGGCAGATACGATTTCTCTGGCGAATGGAAGTGCTCGAATCGATTTTTTCTCAGGGGCGCAGGTCTACATCCAGGCACCTGCCAAAATCGAAATCAAGTCTGCCTGGGAAGCGACGTTTCACTCTGGCAAATTGAGAGCGAAGGTCCCTCCGGCGGCGAGAGGGTTTGTCATTGAGTCTAATGGGAGACGTATTGTCGATCTAGGTACGGAGTTCGGGGTGGATACCTCTGCGGAGGAAGTTCGAGTGGAAGTGTTTTCTGGAAAAGTGGAACTCGAAGATCGAGAGCTCAGTACAGGAGAAGCGGTGTCTTTGACGGGCGATGGGCTAACCGCATCGGTATCTTCAAATATCGAGTCCTTTTCAAATCTATTTTCAATCGCTCATGGATTGAATGACTCGACTCGGCTTTCGTTTGAACGCTGGCAGACCTTTAGCGAGACCCTGAGCCGCGATCCTCGTTTGATCGCGTACTTTCCCTTTGCCACCAAGCCAGTCAGTGAAAGTGACCGAGTGCCCAGCGCTTTGTATCCAGACAATGACGAACTGGATGGTGCGGTCGTACTTGCGGAATGGGTAGACGGTCGTTGGGGCGGGTTGAAAGGAGCAATGGAATTCCGTCGACCCGGGTCGCGAATACGCGTCAATATACCCGGTCAGTTCGAAGCCTACACATTTTCCTGCTGGGCTCGTATCGACAGTTTGGATCGCCGTTACAATGCGCTCTTTCTGGCCGATAGCTATCAGAATGGGGAGCCCCACTGGCAGATTCGCAATGATGGGGTGCTCATGATTGGCGTGATGATTGACGATCAGGCGATTCGGAATGACCTAAAAACGGAGGCTGGCAAACCTATGCGAGGACGTTCCCGGAATTACTATTCACCTCCCATTTGGGACATGAGCATGAGCGGTCAGTGGCTTCACCTGGTGTCGGTTTACGACCCCTCTAAGCGAAGGGCGGCTCACTATGTCAATGGGTCGATGATCAGTGAGCAAGAAATTGAGGACGATTACGTTATCGACCAGTTGAAGATAGGAAACGCTGAGATTGGCAACTGGGGCGACCCCAATCGAAAAGACCCAGGCTATGCCATTCGAAACCTTAACGGGAGAATCGATGAGTTAGCCATCTTCAACGCGGCCTTGGACGATAGCGAGATCGCTGAGCTCTATCGTAACGGCCTCAATTAGTAAGCCGGCGTCCGAATCTAGAGGAGTCGAGCCTTTTTCGCACCATGACGGTTTTCGGCAAGGGATCTATTCTATTCGCTGGCTGGAGGACGCTCGACTCTTACGAGGATCTTTTCGATTAGGTTTCGAGCTGTGGTCAGTTGAGAAGAGTCGTAGTAGACTTCGCCGCTTTGTTGGCTGCTGCTGCCGCCGTGGCCCACGAATTCCATGAGGTAGTATTTTTGAGGGCTCTCGGGATCGATGTAGGCGCTGTAGAAGACGGAAGGCTGCCCAATGCCGGGAAGGGTGTAGCCAGCCTCCGTTTCCGCCTGCTCCGAGTGGTAGAACTCGTTGGTGTCGTTGGGGACATTCGCTTCCACGCTGATGTAGAATCCGTTGGGATCTTCATGCAGATTGTTGGCGATGGAGAAGCTGTGTTCAGGAGTGGCGCCCGAGTAGGCGTCAATGTCGCCATCGGGCTCGATGCCTGACGCCAAAGTGAACTGGTGCCGCCAGATTGGCAAGATGTCGACGCGTCGCCGTTCGTTGCCCGCCCACTCGAAGGATTCGGAAAACGCGCTTTCCTCGGATACGAAAAAGGTCTCGATGAGAGCTCCTACCGAGGATTCCGCCCAGATGGCGATTTGCGGGCGCACCCCGGTGAAGGGTGTTGGAAATTCGGCTACGGGGTCGTAGGCGGGTCCCCATTCGATCTCGATGAAGACTGATGCCTCCTGGTCGGTTCGCCGCTTGAGTTGGGTGAATTTTTCAAGGGGTCGAATCGCGGTGCCGGATTCCGGGCGAAAGATGGTCGCCCGGTTTCTCGCTTCGTAGCCAAGCGCTATCAAGTGGGGAACGGGCCACCAGTTGAGAAAACAGGCAGCGAGAAGGTAGGCACAGGTTATGAGGGGTAGCACGACCAGCCGTTTGGAGCTTAACGGTTCCCCGCTGGAGGCTTTCACACCTTTGAGTCTGCGGGAAAAGTAGCCTATCCGGGAAGAGAGATGCAGTCCAACTAACAGCAGGACAAAGGCGCCGAACAGGATGTGGATGCGGGTGGTTGCTAGGCTGAAGGGCTCGAAGAAGCGCAGAAAGGCGCTCGCGATTAAAACGAGGAAGGCAAACAGTAGGGCGAAATTGACGTAGTGCTTCATGCGGTGAGGCCCAGCTTATTGCCATTGAAGGTCCGCTTTCTGCTAACAAGGGTAGGGCGAGAGCGTCCCGCTCCGCCGTGATTGCCCAATTCGAGATCCTTGTGCGGCGGAGCGGGACGCTCTCGCCCTACCAGAAAACCTATTGATACCAATAATGACAGCACACTAGGATTTCCGATCAACGTACCGCTTGAGTCAATACGCATCGAGCGCGGATCGAGCAAGTCGTTAGGAGATGGCCGAGGGCTCTGGAATCGTTTCGCCGGCACGATCGGTAAGAGGTGGCAATTCTCCTTCGTGTCCGCAAAGGCGACGCAGCTCTGAAATGTGCTTCTTACCAACCTGCCTGGGATCGACCCCGTATTTCTTGCAAAGCCCCGCTGCGTATCCAGTCGCGACACCCATTTGGCCGCATGTATTCATAACACGTGGACCGCCGAGGCCGATGTGCGTGCAACTGAAACAGCGTCCCGCCATCTGAAGATTGGGGACATCTTTGGCATAGAGCGAACGGTAAGGAATGTAGTAATACGTATTTTTGATTCTCTGGAAAATCGCTTCGGAAAGAAAATCCACGGGTTTGCCAAGAAGTTTCTCCTGATAGTGGACATCGATCTTCCGCCTCTCGATTACTACTGCATCGGGGAATTCGATCGAGTCTCGAGCGTCAACGCCCGTGTAGATGTGGTCGCCTACAATGCGTCTGGATTCACGCTTGCCGGCGAGGAAGGAAATCCAATCGAGTTCCAGATTGGCGTGCTGGCGGCGTTTAATGGCGTTGCTGTAGGAACCGTAGATCGCTCGGAACATATGGTCCCGAATCGTTTCCGCGTCGTGAATCTGGTGCAGGTCGTTGTGGGAATACTCCCACTGCCATTCGCCCGCGGTTGCGACGTGGTTTTTCGCGACCGGTTTGGCCCAGGGGACTTCAGGGAAGCGGACCCGTTTTTCGGTAGCGCGAGTGTACCACATGACGCTGGAGCCCATGACGCGATTGTCGGGCTTTTCTGGAGACCAGAGTTCGCCATGCTCCTCCCACTCTTCGCCAAACTCGTGTTTCGATTCACGCCCATAACGGTATTCGCAACCTGACATGTGGCCGAGCCAGCCGTCGCCGGTGCTGTCGAGAAATTGTGTTCCGGTAAACCGTTTGAGCGTACCGTTGGCCGTTTCCATGGCCTGCACGGCGTGTATACGTCCGTCTTTCATTTCCACCGAATTCATGGTGTGGCTCAGGTAGTAATCGACGTTCTTGAGCGCCATCATGTTACTCATGCGGTGCTTGTCGGCCTCCAGAGCCTGAGGATCCGAATTCGGGTAGTGAGGCGTATCGATGAGATCTAGAATTTTGTTTGCCCGGCCATGGATTCCTTCGGTGTGGACCCGAATCTCTCCACTGGCATTGCCACCTAGTACAGGCCGGTTATGAATCATGGCGACCTTGACGCCTTGCGAGCTGGCGGCGATTGCGGCGGCACAGCCAGAAATTCCACCCCCAACGATGACTAGATCGTAGTGACCTTGGTCTACTGAGGAGGAAGGGAGGCCGACTTTTTCGCGTCTCCATTGGGGCAGAGTTTCTTTGTTAATCGGTGGCGTGTCGTTAGCATCGAGGCTAAAATAGACCGCGGAGCAGCGTCCCTCGAATCCAGTCAGGTCTTCCAGAGCGATGGTCGTGGAGAGCTCACCTGCGGACACATCGACGGTACCGCCTGATTGCCAAGTCCAGTCCGCTTTTGTCCCAAAGGTCTCTTTCAGCGCTTGGTCTCCCAGACGTATCTTGAATTTTCCTGGTGAATCCCACTCGCCGGGACACCAGTCTTTGGTCAGGGCCCAGACATGATAGCGTCCTGCTTTGGGGAATCGCATTTCCGCTTGAGCGTTCTCGACCGGTTTGCCTAGCCCATGGGCGATTAAGTAACTGAAGCCGAGGTGAGATTCGAACTGGTTGTCGAGCATCCACCCACCGAGGCTCGAAAAGTGGGCGGTCTCAACGAGGACGGATTTGCTGTCACCCGATTTCGCTGTTTTCCCGAAGAGCGGGTGAGTTGCGAGCAATGATAACGAAGCCAGGCTGAATTGGCTGATAAAATCTCTACGGGGTATTGTGTTCATGCTATTTGTCTCGTTGGGTGTCTAAGAGGGTATCGTTTGAAACTTGTTTTTGCAATAGTGTCTCAAGTTGGACGCTACGATTCGAAGCCTTTGTGGGTCAATCGTTGACCTAGGTAAAGGATGAACCCTTTTGGCATCGGGTGTTAGGCTTTTTATGGAAGGGTAGAAGTTTTGTCAGGCGAGAAAGGCTAAAGAGCGTTGAAATTTAATTTAACCGAAAATAGCTTGAGATCCAATCCCCAAAAAAGCTCTATCTATGCCCGTTGGTTTCATTAATTTAGTCACTTTCGCCGTCTCATTTTCAATTGTGAGCGCATCGTTTTTGAAGGCGCAGTCGCCCAATATCGTGCTCGTCTTGACGGATGACCAAGGCTGGGGAGCGACTTCGGTATTGATGGATGAAGACGTTCCTGAATCGAAAAGCGATTTCATTAAAACCCCTCATCTCGAAAAGCTAGCGAATCGCGGAGTCATATTTTCGCAAGGCTATGCCCCGCATCCGAATTGCTCGCCGTCTCGCTATTCGATCCTGACCGGGAAAAGCCCAGCATTGCTTCAGATGTCAGATATAGTCGACCGGCACGAGGGTCCGTTTTTTGAGGGAAACCGGATTACGCCACCACCGCATGTGAATGATATTGCGGATGAGGAGATCACAATCGCAGAGTGGATAAAGCAGCATCGCTCCGAATATGCTGCGGCTCATTTTGGAAAGTGGCATATCAACGGGGGCGGTCCGGAGAGGCATGGATTTGACGCTAGCTCGGGAGCTACGGGAAATCGGGAAGGTGGAAGCGAGGATCCGGACCCGAAGCGCATTTTTTCCATTACTAAGAGTGGCAATGATTGGATGGAAAAGCAGGTGAAATCGGGCAAGCCGTTTTACTTGCAACTCTCGCACTACGCCACGCACTTGGCGGTCTTCTCAAAGAAATCGACTTTAGACGAAACAGAGGCGCGAACGCCTGGAGAACGCCATAATCAGGCAGGCCACGCTGCCATGAGTCAAGATTTGGATACGGGGTTGGGGATGACTTTGTCGAAAATTGAAGAGCTTGGAATTGGGGACAACACCTACGTCATCTACCTTGGCGATAATGGAAGTTATCCTATCCCAAATCCTAGCAACACGAATGGACCTCTCCATGGCTGGAAAGCGACTTTGTGGGAAGGCGGGATTCGGGTTCCATTCATTGTTGCGGGTCCAGGAATTTCACCGGGAAGAAGCCGGGAGCCAGTGGTGGGTTACGATCTATTCCCGACGATTGCGGATTGGCTGGGAATCGGATCCGTGCCTGCAGATCAAGAAGGGGGTAGCTTGGCGAATATCCTTTCAGGGCAGTCCAATGCGAAGGTGAACCGAGCTAATCCGTTTCTCGTTTTTCACTTTCCACACTACCAGTTGCAAAAAGGTGGTCAGCCTTCCACGACGCTGCATCAAGGAGACTTCAAGTTGGTCAAATTTTGGGAGACTGGCGACTATCACCTCTACAATTTGAAAGAGGATCTATCCGAGACAATAAACCTGTCAAAAGTAGATACTAATCGAACGGTGCGAATGAGCCAATTGCTGGAGGATTATCTCAAATCGATCCGGGCTGGTATTCCAACAGCAAATACACAGTTCAATCCCCAGAAGGATCCGGGAAAGAAATGGGCTGACATTAAGGCCCGGCTGGTGGAGGATCCTTATTTTATCGTTCCGTAAGGAGGGTAGTGGGCGATCTCCGAGCGCCCGCAATCTATTCAATTCAATATGGGCGCCCGGTGATCGCCCGCTACCTAAAAAGTAATTGCGATTTTGAGGGTCAGCCCTACGTATAGGACTTGTCGTAACTCGTAGGAGCGGCTTTACGCCGCGAAGCCCCTTGGTCAATCGCGGCGTAAAGCCGCTCCTACATTTCGAGCAGAAAGCCTATTGGATATGGCGTGTGAGTGGGGAGTACCGGGTCGATCCTCCCTCCCTCGGATTCAGGGAACCGAAGCGAAATCGAAATCCACAAGGGCCTCGACGGATAGCGTACCCAATTGGCGGCGCAGCTCGCGTACATCGCCAGTTTCATCGGGATGTATCCGGTTTGTCATGAAAATCACGATGGTCTGCGAGAAGGGGTCGATCCAAATACTTGGTCCGGCGAATCCCGTATGACCGAAGCCTCCAATAGGGAAAACATCCCCCCGCTGACCCGAGTAGCTCGAGTCGATGTCCCAGCCGAGCCCTCGAAGGGACTCCACTTCGTCGGGCGATTGTACCGAAGTCATCAACTCAATGGTTTCGGGTTGCAAAAGGCGAAAGCCCTCTAGTTCCCCGTTATTAAGGATCATGCGAGCAAATTTCGCTAGGTCTGGAGCCGTCGTAAATATCCCTGCATGTCCGTGAACGCCACCGGTTTTCCGACAAATGGGATTGTTGGCGATTCCTCGAAGCATCTCGCCATCCACCCACTTGGTCGGAGCGATTCTCTCTTTCAATTCCAGCGACGGGAGGTATCCCGTGTCGCTCATTCCCAATGGTTCAAAGATTTCCGTGCGCGCAAATTCTTCCAACGGCATGCCTGAAATCTGTTCAACGATCTCGCCCAGAAGAATGTAATTGATATCGCTGTAGATAAACTGGGTTCCCGGCGGGTGTTGCGCTTTCTCCGTTTTCGCAAGGGCAATAGCGGTTTCGTATCCAGTCCACTGTTCTTGGATGCCGTTCACTTCGATAGTATGGTCAATGCCTGGACGTAGGCCGGATGTATGCGTTAAAAGGTGACGAATGGTGATGGCTTCTTTCCCGCCGTTGTCGAAGTCCTCAAGGTACTGCTGAACCTGTGCATCCAATTCAATCTTCCCACGTTCCATTAGCAGTAAGATCGCGGGAGCGGTTGCCATCACCTTAGTCAGGGATGCTGAATCATAAAGGGTATCGATCGAAGCGAAAGCGATCTGGGGTTCGAGAGCGGCGTAGCCGTAAGCCTTGGTATAGACTCCTCCCTTGTGCTCTAACCAGAAAACCCCACCGGGAGTTTTGCCTTGTCGAATCGCTTTCTCGATCGCTCGGTCTATTTTCTGCAGCTTGCTGGTTTGAAGGGGTCCCGTTGGCGCGGGTTCGCAAGAAGTGAGCAGGGGCAGGAGGCAGAGAAGAAGAATGAGTGATAGCCTTTGCCCCAACACGAAGGAGATCCTCGGTCGTCGAGAGCGGTTCTGCGAGAATCTTATCATGGGAGTAACTTACAGGGGCGTTGGGGTCGGCGTAAAGATCGTCTTTCTTCTTAGGCGTTGCCAAATGCGGGATTAAGCCTGATTGTTCGAATTCCTCTCGTATCCCCTATGTCCCCATGAGCTCCTCGTCAGAATCTACTCAACGCGAAATTATCGGTAACCCGAACCCGACAAATGTTCACAAGCTGATCTTCGTCATGGCGTCGGTTACGTCACTAATGCTGTACTTGCACCGGTACACATGGGCGGTTATCCGACCTGAACTCGCTCGTGAGTATGGATATACAAATACAGAGCTGGAACAGATTTTCACGTTTTTCAATATCACTTACGCCCTGGGTCAAATTCCGAGTGGTGTGGTGTGTGACTACTTTGGAGCAAGGTTTTTTCTGAGTTCGCTCATTGGGGGATGGTCGCTGAGTTTAGTCTTATTTGCCTTAGGAGGCTCGTTTGTGACCTTTTGTATCGCACGGCTTGTTTTTGGCGCCGCGCAAGCAGGAGCGTATCCTAGTTTGAACAGCGTATCCCGGAACTGGTTTCCACCTGCCAACCGGACGACCATGCAAGGGTTTGTGGCGAGTTTCGCGGGTAGAGCAGGTGGGGCTCTCGCTCCGATCATAATGGCGACCGTGCTAATGAGCTACTTCGGTTTTCATTGGAAGGTGGCGCTCATGATAATGGCGGGAGCAGGAATCTTCTTAGCTCTGGTCTTTTTTGCCCTCTACCGGAATAGCCCGGAAGATGACAAGCGGGTGAACGAAGCTGAGAGAGAGCTTTTTAGAGCAGAGAACCTAGCCCAAAAAACTCAATCGAAAGTCCTGAGTTTTAGGCAGGCATTGAAGCATCGAACCTTGCAGATAATGGTCTTCGCCCAAGTATCCAATGCGGGAGCGGACATTATTTATACTTCGGTCCTCGGCAGTTATTTCCTTTCGAAGGGAATCTCGATCGCAGAGATGGGAATCTACGCGAGTTTTCCGCTCTTTGGCGGAGCCGTGGGAGGTTTTGTGGGAGGCTATCTAAATGACTATTGTATTCGTCTCACTGGGAGTCGAAAGAATGCTAGGCGAATAATGGGCTCCTCGGGAAAAGTCATCGCAACGATATGCCTTTTCTTTGCGATTTCACAGACCAGCGTCCTTGCTCTGGCGATTGGCCTGTTCATCGTTAAGTTTTTCAGCGATTGGTCTCAACCAACGGTTTGGGGTACGTGTACCGATATTGGGGGGCGGCACTCAGGGACGGTCTTCAGCATCGTGAATATGTCAGGGAATATCGGCGCGGTTCTTGTGCCGGTACTGCTTTTGGGACCTTTGTTGGATGGCTTCGCCACTACGCAGATGGTTGATGGTGTTTCAGAGGTCGTGACCAACTATTTCCCGATGTTCATCGTGGTTGCGGTCATGTATTTGATTACCGCAGCTTGTTGGATGACGGTGGATCCCTCTAGGCCAATCGACCCGGGTCAAGAGAGTTGAAGGTGTAGCTCCACCTCATCTACCATTCCGCCACAGATCCATCTTCATGGCGCCAGTCTCGATCGTTTCGCATGAAGCTTTCTTTGTTGGCCTCGATAACCGCGTCTTCGTCAATCTCTATGCCTAAACCAGGCAATCTGGGCAGATCCAAATAACCTTCCGTGATATTGAATACGTCCTTGTTTTTGACATAGTCCTGAAGGTCCCCCGAATCGTTGTACTGCATTTTCAAAGACATCTCCTGTATGACAAAATTTGGCGTACACGCGTCGAGCTGCATGGAACTAGCCAGAGCAATGGGTCCCAGTGGGCAATGAGGCGCGACACCGATGTCGTAAGCTTCCGCCATTGCCGCGATCTTTCTGCTCTCCCAGATTCCACCTGCGTGAGACAAATCTGGCTGTATGATGTCGACGGTTCCTTGGGCGATGATTTCCTTGTAGCCCCAACGTCCATACAGACGTTCTCCGGTTGCCAGCGGGATCCGTGTGTGACGGGCGAGCTCGGGAAGGAAATCAAGGTGTTCCGGAAGAACCGGCTCTTCGTAAAAGAGGGGACGAAGCACTTCCATTTCTTTCGCCAGAAATTTGGCCATGGACTTGTGTACCCGACCATGGAAATCGATACCGATTCCAACATCTGGGCCGACAATTTCACGCACGCTCGCCAAACGAGCGACTGCCGCGTCGATCTCCGCGTAGCTGCCGATGCGCTCACAAGCGCCCGTCGCGTTCATTTTGACATTGCGAAAACCTTGTTCGAGCCGGCTCTTAGCGTCTTGGTCCGACTTGTTAGGATCATCTCCTCCTACCCAGGCATAAGCTTTGATCTTATCTCGAACCGCTCCACCCATTATGTCGTAGACAGGAATTCCTAGGGCCTTGCCCCGAATGTCCCAGAGCGCCTGTTCAATACCCGAAATGGCGCTCATCAAAACGGGTCCCCCCCGATAGAATGAGCCGCGATACATGGTTTGGAAGTGATGCTCGATCAGTCGGGGATCTTTGCCAATGAGATAGGGCTCGAGTTCTTTAACCGCGGCGATGGTGGTATCGGGCCGGCTTTCTACAACTGGCTCTCCCCATCCGGTGATGCCTTGGTCGGTTTCAATCTTCAGAAAGACCCAGCGGGGTTTGACTTTATAAAGTGTTAGCGAGGTGATTTTCATTTTGCAGGGAAAGATCGTTTCTGTATTTCGAGCGAATAGTAAAACGTTCAGATTGGGAAGTAATAATTTTGGATGCGAGTTGTAGCTGCGCTACCATTACAAGCCGTCGACGCTTGAGTTCGCGAATGAGTGTTTTTATGTGGACCCAGTCATTGGGTATCTTCTTCATGCCATTCTCCTGACCGAAATAGTGAGCATCAAATTCGACAACACTTATGCGTGTTTACCCGAGCGATTCTATGCTAGGCTTGCTCCGGCGAGCCTTCGGGTACCAAAGTTGATTCGCGTCAACCGGGGACTCGCGGAGAGGCTGTCCATCTCTGAGGATTGGCTAGAGTCCGAGGAAGGAGTCGCGATGCTCTCGGGCAATCAAGTTCCTGAAGGGGCAGAACCGATTGCCCAAGCCTATGCGGGACACCAGTTCGGCGGTTTCGTACCACAGCTCGGTGACGGCCGAGCCCTATTGCTCGGTGAGATCGTCGATACCAAAGGGGATCGTTTTGATCTGCAGCTGAAGGGCTCGGGGCGTACGCCTTTTTCGCGCCAAGGAGATGGCAAGTCTGCCTTGGGGCCGGTGATTCGGGAGTACATCGTCAGCGAAGCGATGGCGGCGTTGGGTGCTCCTACAACGCGGGCTTTGGCAGCGGTTGCTTCCGGTGAAAGTGTTTTGCGTCCGGAGGGTTCGTTGCCGGGTGGCGTTTTTACACGGATTGCAGCGAGTCATATTCGCGTCGGTACGTTTCAGTACTACTACGCTCGCAATGACCTTGAGGGGACCCGCCTGCTGGCCGATTACGTGATCGCTAGGCATTATCCTGAAGCGGCGGATTCGTCGAATCCTTATGGGGCCCTGATAAGTTCGGTTGCGAAGGCTCAAGCGGATTTGATCGCCCAGTGGATGTCACTTGGCTTTATTCATGGAGTAATGAACACGGATAACATGGCCATTTCAGGTGAGACCATCGACTACGGCCCCTGCGCGTTTATGGACACCTTTCATCCGCAATGCGTTTTTAGTTCGATTGATAGAGGCGCCCGTTACGCTTGGGGAAACCAGCCTGATATCGGATTATGGAATCTGACTCGATTTGCAGAGACCTTGTTGCCTCTGCTTTCGGAGAATGCGGAGGAGGCGGTGAGCTTGGCCCAGGGCGCTCTCTCCCAATTTTCAGATCGGTTCGCGGACCAGTATATCACCCGTTTCCGTACGAAATTAGGGCTTCCCGCATCCGCACCGGTAACACTCATTCAGGATGGCCTCGATCTTCTTGCGTCACAGAAGATCGATTTCACTCTCTTCTTTCGGCGACTTACTCAAGTCGCTGGCGGGAATTCCCCACGGGATCTCAAAGCGCTCTTTTCCGAAGAAGAGCCCTATGAGAAGTGGATTAGCAATTGGCGGAAGGAAGCGGATCCAGCCCAGCGCTATTCGGAAATGCGGTTGGCCAATCCTGTAATTATTCCGCGAAATCATCGCATTGAGCAAGCGATTCAGGCTGCCTACGGTGGAGACTATTCTCTCTTCCATCGTCTTGTCGATGCATTGGCCAATCCATTCGATGAGCAGACCGAGTATGAAGACCTCGAATCACCACCGCTACCCGAAGAGGTTGTTCACGAGACTTTTTGTGGCACTTGATGGAAAGGGGACAAGATTAAAGAAGTCGTTGGATTCGAGGTGTCTTTGATATTTTAATACAAAGAACCAGCCTGTGCTTAAGAGCGGCGAAGGGGATAGGACTCGATCTCGATGTAGCGACTCTTGTCGGGACCGCGCCTACTTTCGTATAAAGAGAACTCCTGCACGGAGAACACTGGACCGTTTTTCACCTTAGTGTTTGAGGACAGCGCCTTTATTGCTTCTCGTGAACAAGTGGCGCATCGACCGATTGTAATGTGCGGAATGAAATCGCGCATTTCACACTCAATTCCGGCCCCAATAACCGCGTCGTCAATTTGCTGGCGTAATTGGAATAGCAAGGGATGCCCTGTTCCCAATCCTACCCAAATTACTTTGGGAGCGCCTTTGGAGGGAAACGTGCCGATGTTGCCGATCTCAAGTGTAAAGGATGACACCGCTACCGAGCGTAAAACGCGTCGGAGACCGTCTTCGTCTTCATCCTCCACGTTGCCCAGAAACCGCATCGTCAAATGTAGGTTCTCCTTGGCTATCCAGCGAGTATTTGAAAGCGAGTCGTCGCATAGGCTCGCGAGATATTCACTAACCGATTCCGGTATTTTGATCGCTATAAATTCGCGTCTTACTGGCATGTTTTTTTCTAGCTCACCATACAATGGAGTTGTCACTTGCGGCCAGATTTTTGAAACACAAGCTTCTCCTTCGAATGATGTTTTGCCCTTCTTTGTATTTTAATCTCTTTGGGTTTAATGCACCGAAGGTTGTCGGAGACCCCGACTCGCCGGTGGCTTTGGGAGGGAGGACCGAGCCGGTCCTCCGTATAAGGTTGATGATTTGGAGGACCGAGCTGGTCCTCCCTACCTTCAGGAATGCTTCGCTTGCGCTAATCGCAAGTCGACCGCGAGGTCGAGAGCTCTTGACTCGGCGTAGCAATGTCTCCAGCGGTCTGGTTTTAGCAAACTGACGGAGCAGAGCGTAGATGGCGAAGCAAACTAATGTAGGAGCGGCTTTATGCCGCGATAAACCTACGCATAATCGCGGCGTAAAGCCGCTCCTACATTCGATGCATTCTTATTTCAGAAGAGTTCGAAGAACGAAGACGGTTGCTCTCGGGACCTTCAATATCCTGAGGGCAAAGTTTAGTTAAGCATGACTAACATAAAAACGCAATATGACGTCGTCGTCATCGGTGGCGGGCATAACGGATTGGTATCTGCCTGCTATTTGGCGAAAGCCGGATTCTCGGTTTTGATGTTGGAACGCAATGCGGAGATCGGAGGGGCCACTCGATCTATGCAGGTCTTTCCAGGGATGGATGCGCGGCTTTCCGCTTATTCTTATTTGGTGAGTCTCTTTCCGCAAAAAATAATCGATGATCTTGGCATGCGATTGCGGCTCAAAACCAGAAAAACGGCGTCCTGGACCCCTGCCTTGGAAAAGGGGACGTTCCGCGAATTGCTTCTACGCAATGGTGATCCGGAGTTTAATCGCGATGCCTTCACTAAGTTGACCGGAAATGAAAATGATTACCGAGGCTTTCTTCAGTTGCAGGAGATGCAGGAGGAACTGGCCTCGGTCATTTGGCCAAGCTTGACTTCCCCATTGCTTAGCAGAAAACAACTTCGCAGCCGCCTTGATCGAGGAGCGGATAAGGCGTGGCAAGCGTTGATCGAAGAACCGATTGGGAAGGCCATTGAACGATTGATTTCCGATGACCTGATTCGCGGCAGCGTCTTTACCGATGGACGGATCGGTGTATCCACTTTTCCCCACGATTCCACGCTGATACAAAACCGTTGTTTTCTGTATCACGTCATTGGCCAAGGTACGGGTGAATGGAAAGTTCCTTTGGGAGGTATGGGCTCCTTGGTCGAGGATTTAGTCGCCATCGCGAAGCAAAGTGGTCGCGTCACGTTCGCGACCCGGGCAAACGTCCTCCGGATTTGTCCAGGGACCAAGTGTTCCTCCATCACGTTCGACCGGGACGGAAGCACGCAAGAGGTCGATGCTCGTTTTGTTCTCTGCAACGCCTCGCAACAGGTTCTAGGGAAATTATTGAGTGAAGAGGCCTCTGAAGTGGCCTTGGTTGAAGGCGCTGGATTCAAAATGAACCTTCTTCTTAAACGGCTACCTAAGCTTCGCTCAAGACTCTATGAGGCGTCCGAGGCCTTCGCGGGCACGGTTCATATTGATGAGGGGTATGAGCAGATGATGACGAGCTATCGGGAAAGCATTGCGGGCAAGGTTCCTGCCAGACCGCCAGGCGAGATTTATTGTCACACATTGACGGATACTTCCATTTTATCGAAAGAATTGAATGAACAGGGATATCACACCATAACGCTTTTCGGATTGGATCTGCCTTACCGTCTTTTTGAAAAAGACAATGACAAGGTTCGTCGAGAAGTGGTGGGCAAGTATCTAGCGGGAATCAACCAGTACCTTGATGAGCCGATTGAAGCGTGTCTAGCTGTGGACGCGAATGGAAGTCCTTGCATCGAAGCGATGAGCCCCCTCGATCTTGAAAACAAGCTTTGCCTTCCCAAGGGAAACATCTTTCACGGAAATCTCACTTGGCCCTTCACTGATTTGGAGGAAGACGTTGGCCAGTGGGGCGTTGAAACGGAGTATTCTAACATCCTGATATGCGGTTCGGCGGCCAAAAGAGGAGGAGCGGTCAGTGGAATACCTGGCCACAATGCAGCGATGAAGGTTTTGGAGATGACATCCAAGGCGAAATCATAGGGGGATTCGCAAGAGATCGATTGCTTTTGCCGACGAGGGAATTAGGAACGAGTCATTACTGCTTAAAAGAAGTTTAATAAAAGAAATCTAAACCCATGCGAACCTTCCTCCCGTTACTTCTGGTTTCGCTTCTCAGCTCGATTGGTTTTGCTGAAACGAAACCACCCGTGGTGAGCTCGTCGAAGCCGAACGTCGTTTTCATCATCGTAGACGATCTGAATGACATGCCGCTCCAGCCCGATGGGAAGCCGCTGGTGCCCACCCCTAATATCGATCGACTGAAAGAGCAGGGGGTCACGTTTACCAATGCCCATACCAACGACCCGTTGTGCGCGCCTTCGCGGGCCAGTATGCTTTTCGGTCTCTATCCGCAGACCACGAGTCTTTACTGGTTTGAAAACTGGCAGGATAATGCAATCTACCAGGAAAGCGTTTCGCTGCACGACAATCTCCGAAAGGGCGGGTATGGGGTCTATGGCACGGGCAAGGTCTACCACGGAAACCAGAATGGTTTGTTTGACGAATTTGGCCACTATGGCGACGTAGGTCCATGGCCATGGGATGGCCAGTCCGAGAATTTCCGGCTTCCGCATCCGCAGCAGCTCTTCTTGTACGAAGGCGATGATGCGGACATGGACTACAAGTGGGAACACGTGTTCGGACCGCTTTCCGATATTCCCGACTGGCCAGCGGATCCAGCCAATGGTATTCCTGGATACAAGGGCTGGCGGCTTTTCGGAAAACCCTACCGATATGTAAACAGTGATGACCGGGATCCACTGGCGGATGAACTCGGGGCCGCTTGGTCGGCCGAGGTAATCAAACGGCAGCATGATAAGCCCTTTGCGCTTTTCACAGGCCTTATTCGAACCCACACGCCGCTATACGCGCCTCAAAACTACTTTGATCGTTTTCCGTTGGAATCCATTGAATTGCCTGTAGTCGATCCGAACGATTTGGACGATGTGTCGAGCGCTTTGGGGAATGAGGATCTGTATGGGTTTCGTCGCTACAAAATGCTAGTCCGCCATGAAGGGAAAGACCTGTTTCGCAAGTGGCTTCAGGCCTACATGGCTTGTGTGTCGTTTGTTGATGACCAGGTAGGAACGATCCTTGATGCTGTCGAGGATAGTCCGGAACGCGACAATACCATTATATTCTTCACGAGCGATCATGGTTTCCATGCGGGTGAGAAGAACTTCCTTTACAAAGGCAGTCTTTGGGAGCCGTCTACTCGAATTCCGCTCATTGTTGCCGGGGTCGAAGGATCGGCAATGGGGAAGACTTGTGATCATCCGGTTTCATTGATCGACATATACCCTACTTTCAATGAATTGCTCGAATTGAATCGTAATCCGAATTCTGATACGAACGGATACGAACTAGAGGGGCATAGCCTATTGCCCTTGATTCGAGATCCTGAGAATGGAGAATGGTCCGGGCCCGATGTTGCCATTACGACCATACCAGGTAAGAACCATATGCAGCATCGGATCTACGAAGGAACTCTGTATCCACATTTTTCCGTTCGTGGAAAGCGCTGGCGGTACTCTTTGGCATCAAATGGGGAAGAAGAGCTTTACGATCACGACAAGGATCCTTTCGAGTGGCGCAATCTTGCGGACAATCCGGAATACGCCTTTGTGAAAGCGGGACTGAAAACACAGCTCATAGAGTTACGAGATGGCCCCAACTGGAACAAGTTGGATGATATGAGGAGCTGGACTTCTGCGAGAGGGGTTAAGGTGCATAGTGGGGAAATTCGAATGTCTGGTGGAGGTTCGGCGATGCTTGCCACGAAAGAGTCGTTTGAAAATTTCGAATTCGAGGCGGATATGAAAGTGGAACCGAATGCACGGATGAGAATCCGCTACCGAAGAGATCCTAGCAGTGTCGTGTATTCCCCCATTTTGGCGTCCGATGAAGCGGAGTACAGCGGCTTTCATGTGGGCGAATGGAATCGCTATCGAATCCGGGTTCACAATGGCCGTCATCAGCTTTGGATCAACAATCGGTTCGTAAGTGACGACGTTCGGGATGCTGCGAGCGAGTCTGGTCCACTAGTTGTAGAGGCGATGGGAATGAGGTCGACCGATGTCCGTATTCGAAATGCGAGGATCAGGGAACTTTAACTGTTTATCCAAGCGGTAGATCGCGATTCTCGCTGGGTCCTAAGAGAGTGTCTAATAAAGCAGAATATGCGTCGTTTTTGTCCAGATGGGTCTGGGCAAGGCGGGCGCGTTGCGGGGTATCCATGGAATGGCTATCCCCAATGCGCTCAACGCAACCCAGGCCCATCTGGGCGGAAACCCCTTCGAGGCAGCGTCCTTTTTAGCTCCTTGCTTCGTTACAGCCGAGGGCCAAAGCCGTTCGGCTGAGCTCAGGCCGAAGCCCTACGGGCATTGGCGCCTCGCCTTCGCCTTGCCAAAATCTAAAAATGCCTGCTGCGACGCGCATCCTGCTTTATTAGACACTCTCTAAGGCAATATACAGGATCGAGGGCCTAGGCTTGCCGATGGGAGGCGGAAAATAAAAATAGGCTTATTGCAAAGGTTTGAGTTGAATTGGGAGGGAACGCGGACTTCACTTTCCCCATGACAACAATCGGGACGCCATTTACTTCCACTGCAAAAAAAGCGCTGCTCTGCGGCTCGGGTGAACTCGGAAAGGAAGTCGTGATCGAGTTGCAGCGCTATGGTGTGGAGGTCATCGCTCTGGACGCCTATGCCGATGCGCCTGCGATGCAGGTGGCAGACCGTTCCCGCGTCGTTTCAATGCTCGATGGAGCGGCGCTCCGAGCGATCATCGAACAGGAGAAGCCCGATCTGGTGATCCCCGAAGTAGAAGCGATCGCCACCGATACCCTTGCGGAACTGGAAGCGGAAGGAATTGCGACGATTATTCCGACTGCCCGGGCAACTCAATTGACCATGAACCGAGAAGGCATTCGCCGGTTGGCTGCGGAGGAATTAGGACTCGCAACGTCGCCGTACCGTTTTGCGGATACGTACGAAGATTATTGTGAGGCGATTTCAGAAATCGGAATGCCATGCGTTATCAAGCCTATCATGAGTTCCTCAGGAAAGGGACAGAGCGTGGTCAAGTCGGAGGCTGACAGGGAAACTTCCTGGAATTATGCTCAAGAAGGGGGCCGGGCCGGAAAAGGAAAAGTTATCATAGAAGGCTTTGTGGACTTTGACTATGAGATTACGCTTTTGACGGTGAGGCATGTCGATGGAACGAGCTTTTGCGATCCGATTGGGCATGTTCAGGTCGATGGTGACTATCGCGAATCTTGGCAGCCACAACCGATGAGCGATGCCGCATTGGAGAACGCAAAACGAATTGCGGGAGCGGTTACGGGTAGTCTAGGTGGCTTTGGCATCTTTGGCGTCGAGCTTTTCGTGAAGGGCGATCTGGTGTATTTCAGTGAGGTTTCACCGCGTCCGCATGATACTGGGATGGTGACAATGATTTCCCAGGACCTTCCCCAGTTCTCTTTGCATGCAAGAGCGATCCTCGGTTTGCCGATACCGTCTATCCGGCAGTTCGGACCGAGTGCGTCAGCAGTGATACTGGTTGAGGGAAACTCTGATAAAGTTTCCTTCGGTAACCTCAATGAGGCCTTGAGTGCGCCGGACACGCAATTGCGGCTGTTCGGCAAGCCGAAGGTTGCGGGCAAGCGCCGCATGGGAGTAGCCCTCGCCCTTGGAGCGGACATTGAAGAAGCAAGAGCGAAGGCCCGGAAGGCGTCTTCTTCGGTATCCATTGAACTTTGAACTGGAAACCCGTAGGGCCAGCGCTCGCGCTGTGCCGTGTATTTGGGTGAGGAAAACGCTAGTGCTCTATAGTGCGAGCGCTGGCCCCACGCTGGCAAATGCGTCTTCTTAGCGATTTTTTGAGGGAAAAGTCGGTCGAAGAGCAAAGGTGCATCACTCAAACGCTCGCCTAATAGTGCGTCGCCATCATGGTCCAGATCCACCAGACAAAAAAAGTGCCGAACCAAATTAGGCCGTAAAAGGCGGGTTTCATATCGGGCATGGCGAAAAACGTCAGCAATGCGAGCACGGACGAAGTAGCGATGGAAGCGACGACTGACTTTCGAATTTTCCGCTTTCTTTCTTCTGATTCCATCGTGTTGATGGCTGTTATCGACCTTAAACTAGTCTCTCCGCAATTCTAATTCCGGATTTGACCGTTTTGAGGTTGCAGTTTTAGCAGCGCTTATTACAGATATTAAGAATCCCCTGTATTCGCATATGCGATACCCCATGCCGATTAACCTCAGAACCGAAGCTTCATCATGACAACAATCCATCTTAACGGACAAGACCGCGAGGTCGATGCCCCTGACGACATGCCCCTGCTTTGGGCGATTCGAGATGTACTCGGGTTTACGGGAACGAAATATGGCTGTGGCATGGGATTGTGTGGCGCATGCACGATGCATATGGATGGCGCCCCCATTCGCTCCTGTGTGACACCGATAAGCGCTGCAGCGGGAAAAAAGATAACGACTATTGAAGCCCTTGGAAAAGAAAAGGTGGGAAAGGCGGTGCAGGAAGCCTGGGTTAAGGTGGGAGTGCCGCAGTGCGGTTACTGTCAGTGTGGGCAAGTGATGAGCGCGACGGCGCTGCTGACCCGCAATCCTTCTCCCAACGAAGAAGAGATTGAGACATCGATGGCCGGAAACATATGTCGGTGCGGTACCTACAATCGAATAAAGACTGCGATAAATACCGCATCCGAGAGCTTGAATGGGGGTGCCAAATGAGGCCGAAGTTTAGCGACTTTTCCTTAGTGAATCATGGAATTGACCGGCGCGGCTTCATTAAGAGCGTTGGCGCATCCGGGGCATTGCTATTTACTGCCAATTGGACTTGGGCCCAGGAAAAACCGGCCAAAAAGTACGGGGGAGAGGGAATGCCTGGAGGGACAAAAAGCGACCCCAAGCTCTTTGTGGCGATTAATCACGATGGAACAATAGATATTACCGTCACGCGATCTGAGATGGGTCAAGGAATCCGATCTAGTTTAGCATTGGTCGTAGCGGATGAAATGGAAGCGGACTGGGAACGTTGCCGCGTCGTACAGGCCGTCGGAGACGAGGCAAAATATGGAAACCAAAATACGGATGGATCCCGTAGCATGCGCCACTGGTATGAACCGATGCGCCAATGCGGCGCCACGGTCAGGGCGATCATAGAAGCAGCTGCTGCTGCTGGTTGGAACGTTCCGGTCCGGGAAGTGAGAGCTTCGAAGCACAGTGTCATCCACGCTCTGAGCCGACGGAAGGCGGACTTTGCCGAGTTGGTAGGAGTGATTGCCTCGTTCGAAGCTCCAGACCCGATTTCGATTCGGTATAAAAACCCTAGAACCTATCGCTATATTGGCAAAGAGCATACGCATAGCGCAGATGCAGCGAGCATGGTTTCCGGAACGGCTATTTATGGAGGTGATATTCGCTCCGCAGGGATGGTGTATGCCGTAGTTGCCCGGCCTCCTGTTTTGGGAAGCAGGGTTGAGTCATTTGACGACTCTGAGGCGCTCAAGGTCAAGGGAGTGCTGAAGGTGATGCCGATCGAGGGAGCCGCCGTTCCTTCTGGGTTTAAGCCGATTGGCGGTATTGCCGTAGTGGCAGAGAATACGTGGTCCGCCATTAAGGGAAGGGAAGCTCTCAAGGTGGAGTGGAGTTCAAGCCCACACGATTCGTATGAATCCGAGGCCTATCGGCAGCGTTTGGAAGAAGCTTCCAGTAACCCAGGCAAACTAGTCCGTTCAGTGGGTGATGTCGAAGCGGCCTTCTCAAAAGCGAAAAAAACCCATACAGCGACCTACTATCTGCCGCATATCGCCCACGCTCCCATGGAGCCGCCTGTATCTACCGCAATATTGAGAAACAACTTCCTGGAAATTTGGGCGCCAACGCAGGCACCGCAAGCGGCAAGAACCGAAGCTGCCGAGCGCGTAGGGCTGCCTCTCGAAAAGACGCGTATCAATGTAACGCTACTTGGCGGAGGATTCGGGAGGAAGTCCAAGGCAGACTTTATCAGTGAAGCGGTTGAAATTGCAAAAGCCTTTCCGGGACGAGCGGCTAGGGTGCAATGGACGCGCGAGGATGATATTCGTCATGATTATTATCATACAGTATCGGGAGAGCATTTGGAAGCCAGTTTGGATCGGAGAGGCAAAGTGAGCGGCTGGCTACATCGATCAGTGGCGCCAACCATATCGTCCATATTCAATCAAGATCCTAAGCATCAGCAAGAGTTCGAGTCCAATATGGGTCATAGTAATGTCCCATTCGCGATACCCAATGTTCGTATCGAAAATCCGGAGATCGCCGCTCACGCCCGAATTGGCTGGTTTCGGTCAGTTTCTAATATACCTCATGGATTTGCGGTTCAGAGTTTTATAGCTGAACTCGCGGAAGAGGCGGGCAAGGACCCTCTCCGGTTTTATCTGGACCTGCTAGGCGATGATCGTGAAATTAATCCGGGCGAGTTGAAAGACGGATGGAACCATGGTGAAGATCCGAAAAAGTACCCCGTTGATACCGGGCGTCTGAGAAATGTCCTTAATGTGGCAACGAAGGAAGCCGGTTGGGGAAAGCGCCTTCCAAAGGGTAGAGGTATGGGCTTTGCCGTTCACTACAGTTTTGTTTCCTATGTCGCCGCCGTGCTGGAGGTCGAAGTCGAGAAAGACGGGAATCTAATCGTGCACAAAGCGACCATGGCGATCGACTGCGGCCCTCGGATTAACCCTGATCGCATACGATCCCAGATGGAAGGTTCCTGCGTAATGGGTATTGGTTTGGCGACTACGGGAGAAGTCAGTTTCGAAAACGGAAGCGCGAAGCAGAGCAATTTTCATGATTATCAGGTTCCGCGGATCTCGTTGGCGCCGAAATCGATGTCGGTCCATCTTGTTGATCCGGAAAAGAAAGTAGAACTAGGAGGAGTGGGCGAACCCGGCGTTCCGCCTATCGCTCCGGCGCTTTGCAATGCTATCTATGCCGCGACAGGCAAACGCATACGCCGCCTTCCGATTGGCGATCAGTTGGCGTAAGGGCTTCGACCGTAAATTTAAAGTTGTAGGAGCGGTTTTACACCGCGATGCACGATTTCTAAATCGTGGCGTATAACCGCTTCTGCATGGGAACTTCTTGTATTCAGATAAAGAGGAGAAGCTCCGGCACATGACGTGCCGAAGCCTGTGTTTCTTCCCCCAATGCTTCCCTAAAACTTGGCGTTGGATCTTGTCGCTTCTATGAATGCCATAAAGGCGAGTCCTGTTATTGTAATTATTGTATAGATTATCATATGCCCTCCCTTAAGCTGTGATTGTAACCTCCTATACACAGTAGGTCATTTCGCGGTTGCGCTTTATTTGCTCAGGAATTGTATTTGCGGGCGATGGCCTATAACGAAGCTCTAGAAAGGCGTTTGCGTTCTATCTTTCCGGATCGGAAAGATGTCGAGGTGAAGAAGATGTTTGGAGGACTCTGCTTCATGGTTTCGAAACACATGTGCTGCGGCATCGTTGGAGACATGCTGATGGCCCGAGTGGGGCCTGAACAGTATGCGAAGCGTTTGTCCGAAAAGTACGCACGGGAGATGGATTTTACCGGAAAGGCCCTCAAGGGAATGGTTTACGTTACGGCTGAGGGAATTGCAAAAGATGCGGACCTGCAAAAATGGGTTGATCGTTGCACGAAATTCATTTCGTCTTTGCCCTCAAGAGAATCAAGATGAGATTCTCCCTAGTTAACCTCCTTTTTCCATGTTTAATTCTCCACAAGATGTACTCGCGGCCTGGCTCAATGGTGTAAATGCCGGTGAATCAGACCGGGTTTTGTCGCTTTATGCCCAAGGGAGCGTACTCGTTCCCACTTTTTCCGAAAAAATCCTGAATGATCGAATCGGAATTGAGGCTTATTTTCTTGGTCTATCGAAGCGTGGTGTTTCGAAAGTGACCCTGAAGGAGGGGACTCTGAATGTCCTGGAGCTTGCTAATGGCGTTTTCGCGTTGGCTGGGTTGTATGATTGGGAATTTCAGGATGGAGAGCTGGTGGAGGCTCGATTTACCTACACAGTAAACATTCACAAAGCCTCACCCATCACTCATCACCATTCCTCTGTCCTCCCAAAGTCCCACAGCTGACAGCGGACTACTGATTGACTGACATTTGCAGTCGCGCGAACTGTGAGGCTTCTTCCAAGCTGGTGTTAGTTCGAAAAGAATAATGCATGAGACCGTCAAAGATGCTTTCAGCGTAGAGGAGGGGAGTCAGAAAGTCGGTTTCGAACGAGGGAGAAATACTGAACTGGGCTTGAGCTACAATCGATGTGATAGCGGTATCGACAACGAATGTGTAGACCAAGTAGGAATCGCCATCGATCGTTTCGATTTCGACTAAGGGTGGTTCACCGGAGCTAGGATCATTCGCATCGGTTCGTGAGAGGAATTCGTATGCGTTGATGATGCCGTCCTTGTCCGGATCGTCCGAGAATCCTCTTAGTTCGGTGGGTACTCCTTGAGCGATCAGTGTATCGAGAAAACCAGGGATGACTTCGACTGTAGCAATCTCAGAGAGGGTGGTGCCATTTGAATTGGAAACAGCGACGGTATAGGGTCCGGCATCAGTGGATTGAGTGTCTTCTATGGTAAGCGCGGGGCTTGTCGCGTTTGGAATATCGATATTGTTGAATTTCCACTGGTAGGTTATGGGCAAGTCACTCACCGCCGCAACAGAAAGATTGAGAGCAGTTCCCGTTTCAACTTTTCTGTTTGTCGGTTGAACGCTGATCATAGGAGCATCGCCCACAGCTACTCCAACGGAATCAATTACGGCTCTGAATGTTTGAATTGGCGCATTTAGACTACCGTATCCTAATGCAGTATACAACAGCTCCCATTGTTCGTGGGTGGATGATTCGGCGACGCCGTTAATAATGGCAAAAATCGGCTGCCCACCTGTTTGAAAGCGGTCAGCAACAGCCCTATTAAAGTCATTTAGAGTCAAACCAAGACCAAAAAAGTTTACAAAATCCTGAGTCTGGGCTTCTGCGTTACTCTGGAGATTCAAAGCAACATGCATGACCTCGATGTCATTGGGATTTCCTCCAATATCGTTGTAGTAATCAGTGATCCCTGGTCTGATGTCTGCCGCTGCCGCCTGGCAAAAGGGACACCAATGGGCAAACCACTCAAGAAATATGACTTTCCCCTCCATGTCGTAGAGACTGACGGGCTGGTTGGTGGATCGATCGGTTAATGTGAAATTTTCAACGATATCACCAACTTCGTACACCTGTGAATGTCCGATTGAGGTAAATACGAAAACCGAAAGAGCAATGAGTAGTTGTTTGGGTGCTTTGGGCATCGTATTAATAGCCTCTACTGAATGCGAGTTGAAAAACGGTCCAGTCGCGATCCCGGTAAAGATTCTGGAAGAAGTCAACATTGCTGGGAGTCTCCTCGTAACGGGAGCTAATCGGAGCGATGTAGCACCTGCCTGACCATTGCTCTCCGATCCATTTTAAACCCAAGCCGAACTTGCGGCTGGTCACCCCAGGAGCGGCAGCGGTGAAGAGTGAATTTTCAATTTCTCCGGTATCCTTGTAGTATCTGCCATCTAGATACAGGGAGAGCGAATCATTGAGAGAGTACTCCAGGGTTAGGCTGGCGTAGTGGGCATCAAACTGAGGATTTTCTTTGGAGCCTCCAACTTGAGCTCGGGCAATCCAAAGTTCTCCCAGTGCGGCATTCAGAGCATACTCTGCTCCATAGCGAGTTTCACGTTCACTGGTTTCAGATGCGCGTAGAGTAAAGAGCGACCGAACGCGCTTGGAGAGAATGTTCTCAGTCGATAGGCTCAGGGCGCTCGTAGCAAGAACGGTTTCCCCTCTTTGCAGTCCATCGAAGTCTATCTCGTATCCGGGAGCGATTGTATCCTGTAGTTGAGATAGAGTAATTTGAGCGTACCCACTATGGGGCAGGTACATCCAGCGTGCGCCCGCATTGAAGTTAAAGCCCTTTGGTTTGGCTTTGTTGAAAAGTTCGGCACCGGGAACTCCCTCTAGATTGGAGAACTGTTGTTAATCGCTCACCTTTGGCTTCCGGATTGACCGTTTGACAACCGGTGTGGTTGGCCTCTCGAAATTCTGTCATTGACGGTGTTTGCTTCCCCACACAGAAGAGGCCCCTTTTTGAGATCCGTTCGATCTCCAGCCTAATTGACCATTTCCCATGATCGCATTGCAGAATATCAGACTCCAGTACGGGGAACGCTTTCTCTATAAGGACGTTAGCGCCACGATTGGGACCTCGGACCGCATCGGATTGGTGGGCAGCAATGGAGCGGGAAAGAGCACTTTGCTCAAAGTGCTTTGCGGTCTCGAAGAGGTCGACGGCGGAAAAGTCGACAAGGCGAATTATGTCACTTTTGGCTACTTGCCTCAAGACGGGATCGAGATGCATGGGCGAACTTTGTTCAAGGAGACGGAGTTGGCGTTTGCCGATGTACTGGGACTAAAGGCCAAGGTGGTGGAAGCGGAGAAGCGTCTCGATGAGATGGATACTTCTTCGGAAGAGTTTTATGAAACCCTCGAATTGATTGGAGCGTGGGAGCATCGGCTAGAAGATCTCGACGCGGGCAAATTGCCGTCTCGGATCGAATCGGTTCTTTTGGGGCTCGGATTTTCCAGTTCCGACATTCAGCGAAAGACGGAAGAGTTTAGTGGGGGCTGGCAGATGCGCATCGCCTTGGCTAAGCTTCTCCTCGCGAATCCGTCACTACTGCTTCTGGATGAGCCGACGAACCATTTGGACGTAACGTCCCAAAAGTGGTTGGAGGACTTTCTTCTACGTTACGAAGGATCTCTTTTGATGATCTCTCACGATCGCGGATTTTTGGATGTCATCTGCAACCGTACATTCGAATTGTCGATGGGTTCGCTGCATGTCTACAGCGGCAACTACAGCGTTTTCGAGACTCAAAGTGCCGAGCGAAAGGAGTTGCAGATGAAGGCGTACAAGAGTCAGCAAAAGGAGATCCAGCAGGCGGAGCAGTTCATCAATCGCTTTCGGGCCAAGGCTTCTAAAGCCAGGCAAGCCCAGAGCCGAATTAAGGCCCTCGACAAGATCGAGCGGATACAAATTGAAAAAGAGGAGGACGGTGTCGCCTTTTCCTTCGCCCCTCCGCCTCGCAGCAGCCAGACCGTTATCAACCTGGTGGATGTATCCAAATCCTATGGGGATCTTCAGGTCATTCGCGATGCGAATCTCCGTATTGAGCGGGGCGATCGCATCGTCGTGGTGGGAGTGAATGGCGCGGGCAAGACGACTATCGCTAAGGTTATCGCGGGGGTGGAGCCCTTTCAGTCAGGTGAGCGTGAGATTGGGGGAAGCACTTATATTTCCTACTTCGGCCAGCATCAGGCGGATGAGCTGGACAAGAGTTTGACCGTACTGGAAACACTCGAGGAATCCGCGGAGGGTAAGAACACGACGAATATTCGATCGATTCTCGGCACCTTTCTATTCAGAGGGGATGATGTATTCAAAAAAGTGAACGTTCTCTCTGGGGGTGAACGGAATCGGCTCGCTCTCGCGAAGATGCTGGCCCGCTCCGCGAATTTTCTTATTCTCGATGAGCCTACCAATCATTTGGATATGCGCTCCCAGGATGCGTTGCAAAACGCGCTCAAGGAATATACGGGAGCCTATCTCATTGTTTCCCACAATCGAGCCTTCGTGGATCCGTTGGCGAGGAAGGTGCTCGAGGTTCGCAAAGACGGACTTTCGCTGTTCCCTGGAAATGTATCCGATTACCTGAGGCATCTCGAAGTCGTCGAAGCGGTGGCGAGTTGATGGGGTGATGGGTGAAGGTAGGGCCAGTGCGAGCGCTGGCCCTACGTGGGGAATTTTTTAAAACGATGTTTGAGCGTAGTAGCGGCTTTATGCCGCGATAAATCATCGCATTTATTCGCATTGGTTCTAATACCCCGAAGCTTGTCGCAGACCCCGACTTGTTGGTGGCTTCGGCTTTTTCTGTAGACGCGACCGTTGGTCGCGTAACGCGATCACCGATCGCATCTACAAATCAAGACTGCCCCGCTGCCGCTTCGGCAGTCGACGAAGTCGAGAGCTTGCTCCGGGGATTCTTTACTCTTGCCAATGCGGCACGCCCAGAGGTCGTTGCCCTACCTGAAGATACATTCAAAAAGTAGGGGCGTCGCTTGCGGCGACCGTATAATTGGATACCTGTTTTACATACGCGGTCGTCGTAAAGCCGCTCCTGCAGGCATTAGTCCTTTTCCCTGATCTTCTTCAATGCCTGGGCCCAAGGATCGGATACGGATTTTTCTGGTTGAGCTTCAATAGTCTTCTCTGGCTCCTTTTTCTCAGGAGGTGCAACGGGTTCTGTTTCTTGCACGGGCGGTTTCTCGGGTTCTGCAGGGACGGTCTTTTCGATTACTACTTCTACGTCCGTTTTTGAAATTACTTCTTGGGAATCCTCTTCGACGGATTCCGCCTTCGGAGTTTCTTCGATTCCGATTCCCTGTTTTTCAGCTCCCCGCATCCTTGATTTCCGAGCAGCCGCTTCGCGGGATTTGTCCTTTTTGCTCTCCCGTTTCCCTTTTATGGGAGCGGCGGGTGAGGGGAGGGCGTTCGGGTCCCATTGGGTTGGAATAAAACCTTCGATTCGCTCCCGTTCGATTTTTATTTCGTGGCGTTTCTCGATCAGTTGAAAGTGCTGATAGTCTTCGATGCTAATAAAGCTGACGGCGATACCGGACTGACCTGCGCGGCCGGTTCGACCTATCCGATGGACATAGTCTGCGGCCGAGCGCGGCAGGTCGTAATTCACGACGCACGGCAGGTTCGCAATATCAATTCCTCGGGCCGCCAAATCAGTGGCCATTAGGACTTGGGTTTTACCCGCTTTAAAGTTTTCCAATGCCCGAGTGCGGCGTTCTTGCTTAAGGTCGCCATGAAGGACTGCCGCTCGTATTCCGTGCTTAGACAGTTTGGCGGTGATGTTGGCGGCTCTTCGTTTTGTGGCTACGAAGACAAGCACTCGGGACCAGTTCTCGGTTTTGAGCAAGTGGCGGAGCAATGCGGTACGCTCGCCCCGATCCACTTCGATCGCCCGTTGTTGGATATTTTCTCCCGGGGTCGATTCAGTCTCTAGCTGGATTTTCTCGGGATCGTTGAGGATCGCATTTGAAATTTCAACGACCGCAGGAGGGAAGGTGGCAGAGAAAAGGAGATTCTGACGAAGCGTAGGGAGTTGCTTGAGGATTGCATCGATCTGATCAGCGAATCCGAGAGCGAGCAGTCGATCGGCCTCGTCCAGGACGAGAAGCGTCACCTGCGAGAGATCGATAGCCTGACGTTCGACGAGGTCGAGTAGTCGACCCGGTGTGGCGACTATCACGTCGGGTCTTGCTTTTGCGGCTTCGATCTGGGGATCGATATCCACACCTCCGAAGATTGAGAGGTGTCGAGGGGCGGGTGTCATCGATTGACTGTAATCTCGAATCGCGTTCCCAACTTGATCGGCAAGTTCACGGGTAGGAACGAGAATGAGACTGCTTTCCGGGGTCTCGTTTAGCGATGAGTGGGCGAAACGCTGCAGTATAGGAAGAACGAACGCCGCGGTTTTCCCCGAGCCGGTTTCAGCCGCGGCGATTAGGTCCTTTCCTTGCATCACAAGCGGGATAGCCTTTTCCTGAATGGGAGTGGGGATAGCGTGGCCTTGCGCTTCGATAGAGCGGAGCAATGAAGCCGAAAATTTGAGGGAATCGAATGACACGCTTGCAAGATTGGGGGTTGAGTCCCCATCAGCAATGGCAATCGATGTCAGGTTGTATCAATTTTGTCCGTTTCGGTTAAATACTTGGAAGTTCGCTTCAGGCCCTGGTTTGTCGATGGCTTCGTTGCGGTCCTCGATAGCGGGCGATCTCCGAGCGCCTAAGTCACAAATCCGATAATGGGCGCTCGGAGATTGCCCGTTACCTTAGTTGCCTTTTTCTCCCTGGGTGAGAGCAGCGACTGGGATCGATCATTTCCGATTTCGCTGTCTCTTGGAGCGGATTGCGGGTGGTGGGTTGGTTTGTTTTCCTTCGAGCAATCTCGACAAGGATTGGAAACTCGGATTAGAAGTTTTCATGAGTCCAGCTCACGAAACAGACCAGGACAGGAATCGTGCGGATCGATTCATCTCTGAGGAGCTCAATGGAGCTCGTTTGGACAAGGCGGTGAAGGTTCATTTCAGCTTGCCCTGGATCAAGGCCAAGTCCTGGATTGATACGGGGAAAATATTCGTCAATGGATCCCGCAATACGGCCAAGGATCACACGGTTGGCACTGGAGATCGTATTGAACTGAGGATGAGCGCTCCCAAGAAGCAGGCAGCGTCGGCTCTTGATCCGAAAGAAGTTCTAATGTTCGACGAAGGAATCGTGATCGTCAACAAACCTGCGGGAATGATGACGGTCCCGCATCATTCCAGCGAAGAGGTCGAGACGCTCGACCGGCTCACCCTCGACTACCTGAGAGCGCAGGATAGGGGTGGCAAACATAACCGCTCGAGTCTAGGCGTCGTCCACCGAATCGACAAGGAGACCAGCGGATTGATTGTCTTCGCCCGTACCTTTGCGGCTCAGCAGGAGCTTTCGCGACAGTTCCGGGCACGCACGATTGAACGTCGCTATTTTGCGATCGTGCATGGACGTATGAAAAAGCAGACGATCCGTTCACGGCTGGCTCGGGATGCGGGCGATGGGCTCCGCGGTTCGGTGCGTCCAGGCAGCGTTAACGATGCGGGAGAAGAACTGGGAAGAGGTGCCGTGACCCATGTTGAAGTCGTAGAGTATTTGGATGGAGCGACCTTAGTCGCCTGCCGTATTGAAACCGGTCGTACTCACCAGATTCGTATTCATTTGAGCGAAGCGGGTCATCCGATCGTTGGGGAGAAAGTCTACATTCGAAACTATAAAGAGGCCCTCATTCCGGGCTATCGTGTCATGTTGCACGCAGCGGAGTTGGGGTTTGTTCATCCGATCACAGGGGAGTCGGTAAGCTGGGCGCAACCGCTCCCCAAGGATTTCAAAAATCGATTGAGGTCGTTGAGGTTGGTGGGTAGAAAGTCGCGAGCGGAGTAGGGTTCAGTTAAGTAATGGTCCCCGGAGCCACCGACAGATCGGGTTCTACGACAAGCTTTCGACCTAGCGGTCGACATAGGCTTCCTACTACGCCTTTGGGGCTTCGAAGGACACGGCGGCGCAAACGGGGCATTTTGGAAGGTAGGGAGGACCGGCTCGGTCCTCTTAGCAACCCTGACGGAGGACCGAGCCGGTCCTCCCTACCAAAGCCGAAGCCCTTCGACAGGTTCAGGCTACGCCCATCATGAGCTTCAGGTTATTAGGCCACTTAGTTAGCTCTGGATTCCCATACGCGGCATGGCGTGAATGCCAGCACTACGTTTGGAGGCTCCATCTGCATGTAGATCGTGTCTTTAGAGCATTTTTCCTTTGGCAAGTCGTAAAGGTAGGGCGCGACTGCCCGGCGAGCCGTGCAAGCAACTCAACAAACGCGGTTCGCCGGGCAGTCGCGCCCTACCTGCGATGCCAGAGCTTTCTCACCCACACTCGCATAGAAAAGCCGACCGACCATTTGAAAAACGCGCTAACAGTTTGGTGAGCGTATTAGAATTGCCAAGACTGGCTATTCCGATTCACGATCGGGATTATGGCATTTACCCTTGAACTTGGAGCCTTCGCTCCCGACTTCGAACTCCTCGCGACGGATGGCGAGTCCTACAGCTTAGAGGATTTCGACAATCATCAACTTCTAGTGATCTTCTTCACTTGCAACCACTGCCCTTACGTGACAGGCTCCGACGAAGTGACGAGGGAGACTGCGGAACGATTTAAAGGCCGAGGCGTTGGCTTTGTCGGGATCAACTCCAACAGCAAAAATACTTATCCTGAGGACGACTATTCCCACATGGTGGCCCGAATGGAAAAGCATGCGTTCCCTTGGACCTATCTGCATGACGAGACCCAGGATGTCGCTCGCGCTTACGGGGCGTTGCGTACGCCTCACTTCTACGTTTTCGATGCTGAACGAAAACTGATCTATACGGGACGTGGGGTGGACCAGCCGCGAAACCGATCAGCGATCACGGTGAACGATCTGGAACGGACGCTTGAAGAAGCAACGAGCGGTCAGCCCATCAGTGTCCCGCAGACCAATCCTATTGGCTGCAATGTAAAGTGGGATGGCAAGGATGCTCACTGGATGCCTGGGGAGGCGTGCGATCTGGTGTAGGTCCGTATAGTAGAGAAAACGTTTATTCGCTTCGGGTAGATACCTCGAAGCGTGTCATCTACCCGATGTGTCGGTGGCTTCGTTGCTGAAATGGGTAGCGGGCGATCTCCGAGCGCCCACATCCTAAAACGTGCTATGGGCGCTCGGAGATCGCCCGCTACCATAAATGCCTCGGGGCTTGCCCCGGGGATCTTTACTTGGATGGTGGCTAACGAGCCTCCAAGTATTTATCCGCGGCATAGCGCGAGCGCAACCTACAACCCCTCCCTAGCCAATAGGGAGTTGCATTGCCTGGGCGGGGATTTCATCTTTTCGGTTTAAATGAACATGCCCTGTCGTTTTATCCCTGTCGTCTCCATTGTCCTTTCCAGTTTGGCTGGCCTCAGCGCGGCGGACCGAATTCTTGCATTAAGCCCAGAGGAGTCGATGAAGACGATAGAAGTCCCCGATGGGTTTCATCTAGAGCTCGTGGCCAGCAAGCCGATGGTGGAGGAGCCCGCCAGCTTTGCCTTTGATGGAAATGGAGCGATGTACGTTTGCGAGTGGCGAACGTACATGCAGGACGAATACGCTTCCGGAGCCAAGGATCCCGTATCACGTGTCGTGAAACTAGTGGATACGGACGGAGACGGAGTGATGGACAAGCGAACGGTCTTCATCGACAATGTCCTGCTTCCACGCACCGTTCTGCCTTTACACGATCGCGTTCTCGTGAATTTCACTGACGAGTATTCCGTCTGGTCCTACTTTGACGATGATGACGATGGCGTGGCTGACCGGCGAGAGCTTGCCTATGAGGGCGAGCCGCACAAAGGCAATATCGAGCACCAGGCCAGCGGACTCATGTGGAACCTGGACAACCACATTGATTCCAATTACTTCCGCTTCCGGTACGATAACGGAAAGCTAGTCTCTTCCCGACATTCGGAGCCCAGTATTTCTCAGTGGGGAATGGCTCGAGATGATGACGGACGTATGTACTGCTCCTGGGCAGGCGGCGCGAACCCGGCCCACTCCTTCCAGTTTCCTGCGGGCTATCCGATTGTGAAAATCGACGAGCATGGGCCGGATTATCAAATGCCCTATTCCCTCTGCGAGACCGAGGATCAATCGTCGGGAGGCTACGATAGCGACAACCGGCGAGTCCTGATCAACTTCTCGGCCACCTGTGGACAAACTTTGATTCGTTCGGGCATTATGGGCCCTTATGAAGGATTAATGACAACCTGCGAACCGGTGGGCCGCTTTATCAGAGGAACGAGATTTGACTGGTCCACAGGAAAGGGAATCGCCCACAATGTGACCTCGGGTTCGGAATTTATCCGTTCTACGGATACTTATTTTAGACCAGTCTGGAGTGAGTCGGGACCGGATGGGACTCTGTATTTCTCGGACATGTATCGTGGAATCATCCAGGAGAAAAACTGGTTCCCAACGGAAGGAAATCATCCCTGGGTGAAGCGATACCATCGTATTCGGGATTGGGGCATGCTCGACGTAACGCGGCATGGACGGATTTATCGGCTGGTGCCCGACGATGGCAAGCCGTACGAGCAACCGCGAATGCTCGATCAGTCGAGCGAGGAACTGGTGGCTTACCTGGACCATCCCAATGGCTGGTGGAGGGATCAGGCGCAGATGCTCATTGTGCTTCGAGGGGACAAGTCGGTTGGCGCTTCCCTTAAAAGGATGGCTGGCTTGGGCAAGTCGGACTATGCCAGAATCAACGCTCTGTGGACTTTGAGAGGGCTGGGTCTCTTGGATTCAGCGGACGTCCGGGCGGCGCTGACTTCTGTTTCCAATCGTGTGAAAATGACGGGGGTTCGGCTTTCTGAGCCCTGGCTCAAAGACAGGAAGAGCCTGATCGCGAAAGAGATGGTGGCGATGCTTGATGAAACGAACATCGACTCCCAATTGCTGATCCAGATTTACAATTCTCTGGGGAAAGTGGATACACCTGCGAATCGAACATTGCAGGCCTCCATTCTAAAGGAGCATCTGGAACATCCCATTTTCGAAGGACTCCGGGCAGTGGAGGGAGAAAAGATCGAAATGGCAGCGCTAGGGGATTCCTCCAAGCGAGGCGAAAAGCTCTATAAGTCCATCTGCGTAGCCTGTCATGGAGATCGCGGTCTGGGGGTCTAGGAAGGAGACAAGCTACTGGCTCCACCCGTCGCTGAGTCGCCATTGTTTACCCAGGGGAGCGAGCAGGCGCCGCTTGCGGCACGGATCTTGATCAAGGGAATGACAGGGCCGGTCCGCGGACGAGAGTACGGCGAAGGGGTCATGATTCCCTTCGGAGAGACGTTTACCGATCAGCAATTGGCGGATGTCATTAACTACATCGGCTATCGCTGGAACAAACGAAATTGGGGAGCTCCGGTAGATGCGGGTTTGATCGCTGAGACTCGACGAGCCACAGCAGGCCGCGAGGCGATGTGGACCGATGCGGAATTGCATGAAGAGGCCGCGAAACTGGGGTTGCGATTTGGTTTTAAGAAGCGGTAAGAGCTTCAAAAGGGGAATGTGGTCGAGGCATCTATTGCGCTTTCTTTGATGAAGATGACCCGTTACCTTGAATTTGAATTATAAGTGTTGTTCGTCGTGGGGAATTTGATAAAGGTATTCGTTTGAGGATGTGTTCGATGGTTGCTATGAAAAGGATTGCGAGTTCGATTTTGTTGGGGGTTCTGATGATTGGGTCGTTGGGTTGGATTGCGACCGAGGGGGCGCCGCGCGCTGAGAAAGAATGGAAGCCGAAAATCAAAATGACTCGATTGCCGGTATTCCCAGATTCCCTGATTAAATTAGGGATCACACGGGGCAGGGTCCAGCTTGTCATCGTGATTTCAGATGAGGGCTCCCTCGTTGATTGGCTGGCGACCGAAGCAACTCATAGGGAATTTGCCAACTCGATCGCGGAGGTGATCGAGACATGGGATTTCGAAGGGGCCCGATCGTTGAACGAACCTCGTGGCGAGGCTTTTCAATTGAGCATCGATTTCACCGCTGAGAGCACAGCTCGAATGACTGCGGGACCTTACGACATGTCGGATCACGTCTTTGGGCCTGAGGAGACCTATGGCTCGGAGGCGATTCGGCTGGCGACCCCTTCTGAATTGGACGGGATGCCTGCGCCGATGAAGTCGGTAATTCCCAACATACCCTCCGAAATACTGGGTGATAATCCTAAAGAGGCGGTTTTCGAGTTCTACATCAATACGGATGGCAGTGTCCATATTCCGCTTTTGAAGTCTACGGAAACGGATTTGGACGAGCGGATCCTCCTAGCAGCCCAGAATGCTTTGTGGGATTGGGAATTTTTCCCTCCCACCGCCAAAGGGAAACCCGTGGTGGTCAAGGCGTCTCTGCCACTCGTCTTTTCCCCGAAAAATAAAGAAGACTGAACGCCGGTTTGTTTGCAGGCTCTTTCTGAACCCTATTCTCGCGAAAGCCTGATTGGCTCCGGCCTTCCCGCCTATTTATTAAGAACCCAGAGACCTGCTTATCCTTTTGGCCCAGAGAGTGTTCAATGAATCGACGTAGTGTAACGCCATACCTGGGTTTGATCCTTTTGGGATAATCGCTAAGGACATCTCCGAGAGAGTGCCATCTAGCTAGTAATCTTTTGGCAATTAGACTTTCACCAGGGGTATGCGAGGTGGATTTTGATTTCTTTAAATTCGTATGCTCAGGAAGCCCTTTGGGCCTCCTCTTTGAATAGAGTGGAAGGTCAGAGTCCCCATGGTAGCAAGCGCTGATCGAATGGTCCGGAACGGACCCTAAGAATAATCTGGACAATGGCATTTTAGTGGAGCTAACTGTTGAATCTTCCTTATGTACCAACACGTGTTGGGAGCATTCGTACAACCACAACCCTAGATTACTACTATGACTACCTTATCTCTTAAACGAAAATTTGGCGGCGTTTGTGCTGGATTTCTAACCTTGTCGGTTGCGGTCAGTCCGCAACTGTTTGCTCAAGGATCGGACGAAAACGTTATTCAACTCAGCCCGTTCGAGGTCAATACCGACGCGGGAGACAGCCTTTATTCGATCAATCAATCTTCTACGGGAACCAGAATCGCGGCCGTTGTAAGAGAGCTCCCGTTCTCTCTTGATGTGTTGACGATGGATTACCTGGACGATTTCCATTTCACGGATCCATCTGAAGCCATCACCGAATTCTCCAATGTCGGCGCATCGGAAGCCCACTCAGGAGCGGGCGGAGGAAATACGACTCGCGGCTTTGCTCAGTGGTACGCGTTGCGGGATGGTTTCTACCGCAATGGAGCGATCGATAAGACCTTCATTGACCGCGTAGAAGTTATCAAAGGCCCTTACGCAGCGATCTACGGACGCGGCGAGCCGGGTGGTTTGGTTAACTTCATTCCCAAAAGCCCGATCTACGGCAAAAACGGCGGCGAAATGACCCTGCAGTATGGTCAAAACAATACCTACCGTATTCACCTCGAACAAAACATAGCGGTGGGTGATAAAACAGCCCTTCTTGTTGGGGGAAATTACTTCGAGCGGGATTTCGATCTGGAGTATTCCTATGAGCGAACGCGTAACATCGGAGCCATCCTCAAGCACAAGCTCACGGAGAAGGATGAGCTCACTCTCGATTTCGAGTACATGATGCGCCGTAACAACCGCGGTCGGGGAATCCCTGTCATGCGAACGAATGCGGCAGGGACCTATGACGGCATCGAGCTCGGCTCGAGCAAATACGTCGGCTTGTTTGCGACCGATTTCGTAGAAGAATACGGTTATATCAATCCCCGGGGCAAGTACTGGTGGGGTGAACGTCACATTGAAGCATACAGCGTCAAGTGGACTCACAGTTTCAGCGACGCAATCAACCTGCGTGTCGCATACGGAAATCAGACCCAAGATCAGCCTTACAACAACTCCGCCAATGCGGGTTCGACGATACGTGTCGACGAGAATCTGAACTTCGTCAGATGGGATAGCCTAGGGGATCCTCGTTATAACGAGATCAATGAAGGCGGACGCGCTTTGAATCTCGATTTGACGATGGATTGGAATGTGGGCGAGAGCAAGCACACGACTCTAATCACCTATGACAAGAGCTTCACCGACAAGGATCGTTTCGACTTCCGTCCGACGCTCCCTCAGGAAGAAAGGGATCGGTTGTCGGCCGACCGTTTCAACATCTACCGCGATTTCAGGGAGTACTCTCCTCAGACGTACGCTCCGGGCTACGACAACATCACCCGAAACATCTTGTTCCGCACCAATGTTGAGGGCTTCTTCGTTATGCACCGAGCTAAGTTCCTCGACGACAAGTTGCTCGTCATGCTGGGCTCAAGGTATGATGATTCACGAGTAAACGAGTACGATTTGCGCAAAGACACGAAGTCGGTTAACACGGCGGACGATCTAACCTACAATGCTGGGGTTAACTACAGCATAACGCCGCGGACAATGGTCTATGCGAGTCATGCGACCTCCTTCAATCCGAAGGGCGGATTCTACACAGATGCGAGCCGGGCGCCGTTGCCGAATGAGTCAGGCAAGGGAGACGAGATTGGTATCCGTACCACGATCTTCGACGATAAGGTCGACGTAGGGTTGGCTTACTACACGATCGAAAAGTTCAATATCAGGATCAACAACCCGCTCTACGATGAGGATGCGATCAATCCTTCGACAGGCCTACCCAATGTTCCTGACGTTGGCGTCGATTACAACGGACAAACCTTTAACGACGATGAAGTGAGCGCTTTTCGCGACACCTACCGCGACTTGGTTTCGACGGTTATCCCGGGCGGTGTTGATACTGCTGCGGGTTACGAACTCTTCGCCAATGGTCGGGTGAATGACAACCTCAGCTTCCGCGCTGCTTGGGGCACTTGCGACACCGAACACGAGGTCAACCAGAATGCTTACTTGGTCGGTCAGGCTTTCCGCAAAGTTCCTTACTGGACGTACTCGCTGTCCGCGAACTACCGATTCCTGGAAGGTCGCCTGAAAGGCTTGAACCTGGGACTGTCCTATAAGGGTCAAGACGGCTATCGCCACCAAGACCGGAACTGGATCAACGACAGCGACCGCCGCTGGTATCTTATGGCGGACAACTTGTTGGACTTGAGACTCGCCGCCAGCTACAGCTGGATGACGGATGAGCGCAGCCACAAGGTAGCTCTATCGGTTGCCAACGCGACGGACCGCATCTCTATCACTAGGGACGAGTACCTTACGGAAGGTCGCAACCTACAGGCATCGTACACGCTTAGGTACTAGATCTTCACCAGCATCGAGCTCCTCTGCGGGGTCTCGCTATTTTTCAGGCAGCTGCTTCGGCAGCTGCCTTTTTTTTATTGTTTACCGGAAACTCAATGGTTCCGATTCGGCTAGGGGGCTTTACCGCTCTTGGGAAAATTGAATTCCCTATTGCTAAAATCCAGCTGAACTCGAAATATCAGGGAATGAGCTATCCCTATTTGAAAGCGTCTTTGCAGCTTCTTCTCTTTCTCGCTAGTTTGCTGCTCGCATCGTGGTCGTTCGGAGCCGACGATCGTCCCAATATTCTGTTCTGCATCATGGACGATGCGTCCTACATGCACATGAGCGCTTATGGGTGCGAGTGGACGGACACTCCTGCCTTTGATCGCTTGGCGAATGAAGGAATCCTTTTTCAAAACGCCTACACGCCCAATGCGAAATGCGCTCCTTCCCGCTCCAGCATCTTGACGGGCCGCAATTCGTGGCAACTTGAGGAGGCGGCCAATCACATCGTCAACTTTCCTGCTAAATTCAGGACTTTTCCGGAAGTGTTACGGGCGAATGGATACCAGGCCGGCAAAACGGGCAAGGGATGGGGGCCAGGGCTTCCGGGTGAAATCGATGGAAAGCCGCGCGTTTTGATCGCGAAGAACTATGGTTCGGAAAATCTGGACAAGAAGCCCGCGACGGGAATGTCGATCGAAGACTACGCAGGCAATTTTGAAGTCTTCCTTGAGGAAATCGATTCAGAAAAGCCCTGGTTCTTTTGGTACGGATCTAGAGAGCCGCATCGACGTTATGAATACGGTTCGGGACAAAAGCTGGGAGGGAAAAGCATAGACGATATTAAAGAAGTCCCCGGATTTTGGCCTGATAGCGAAGTGATTCGCAATGACATGCTGGACTACGGTTTAGAGATCGAGCATGCGGATAGTCATTTGGGAATGATGATCGAGTCATTGGAGGAGCGAGGTCTCTTGGAGAATACACTGATTGTCATGACCTCCGACAATGGAATGCCGTTTCCGCGCGGAAAGGCCCAGGAATACGAATACTCGAATCATATGCCCCTCGCCATGATGTGGCCTAAAGGTATACGAAATCCGGGACGTACCGTTACCGACATGGTTAGCTTTGTCGATTTTGCCCCGACTTTCCTCGATGTTGCTGGAATACGATTTGAGGACTCCGGAATGCAGTCTTCACCTGGCCGAAGCTTGATGGATATCTTCAAGTCAAGAAAAAGCGGTCAGGTGAATCCAAGACGCGACTACGTGGTAATCGGAAAAGAGCGGCATGACTATAGTCGACCTGGCAATCAAGGGTATCCAATTCGAGGTATCGTGGGGAATGATTATCTATATCTTTACAACTACAAAATCGACTTGTGGCCTGCAGGGAATCCGGAACTTGGATACCTTGATGTAGATGGTTCACCTACAAAGACGGAGATCCTAGAATTGTTTCGCTCCGGGAAAGACCGATCCTACTGGGAGCTGTCTTTCGGTAAACGCAAGGCCCACGAGGAATTCTTCGACCTCGCGAACGATCCGGAATGCTTGAATAATCTTGCGGACGATGAGCGATTGACCGAAGTGAAGCGGAAGATGAAAGCCCGCTTGGACGAGACTCTGGCGGAACAGAAGGACCCTCGATTTCTGGGGAATGGGGAAGTATTCGACAACTACGGTTTTTCGCAAGACCACGCGTGGAACTTCTACGAGAACTACATGGCAGGCAAAGAGTCAAAAAAGAGAACGGGCTGGGTGAACGATTCGGATTACGAGCCCGAACCGCTGGATTAAGAATGGTATCAATTCGTCTCAAATGAAGTTGTCCTCACCCTTAACCCACTTCGTGCTTTTGCGGATTAGTGTGAGTCGCTTACTATTGAGCGTCGTACTTGCCTTTAGTCTTGGAGTTAAAGTGTTTGGGGATGTTAGACTCCCTGCCATTTTCGATGATCACATGGTTCTGCAGCAACGGATGGGCGTTCCCGTTTGGGGGTGGGCGAATCCGGGAGAAAGCGTAGTCGTATCTGGAAGTTGGGGGAAAGAGTCATCAGCGATTGCAGACGATGAGGGCAGGTGGAAACTGAATTTGGCGACACCCTCCCATGGAGGGCCCTACATCGTTACCATACAGGGTTGGAATCGTGTCGTTCTAGAAAATGTGATGATCGGGGAAGTCTGGCTTTGTGCCGGTCAGTCGAATATGGGTTGGAGGCTATCGGCTACTTCGGATGGGGTTGAGGATTCCGCGACTGCGGATTTCCCCGGCATTCGCATTTTCCGCTCCGAGCGTGCCCATAGTCCTCGGCCTCGAGAAGATGTTGTGGCGAAATGGAAGGTGTGCACTCCCGAATCCGCCGCTCTGTGTTCAGCGGTCACTTTCTATTTTGCCCGAAAGCTTCATCAGGAATTAGGAATCCCGGTTGGGGTTGTCTTGCAGCCTTACGCGGGCACACCGATTGAAGGCTGGATGCCGAAAGACGTACAATTGTCCGATCCTCGAACTCGAAAAGTTATAGAAGAATTGGATACGGAATCGGATAATTATGATGTAGAGAAAGCGCGCCAGCAGCTAGCCCGAGCTACAGAGCTATGGAAATCAGGAAAGCGGGCGGGGGAACCCAAATTGCGAACCCCTAGCAATTGGGGGCATCAATATCCGGGGAATATTTTTAATGGAATGATCCATCCCGTGCGACCCTATGGAATTAGGGGAGCCATCTGGTACCAGGGAGAGAGAAACGCGAAGGACCTGGCTCAAGCCGCAAATTATGCGAACCAACTCCCGCTGCTGATTGATTACTACCGGTCCTCTTGGAATGAGCTTTCCAAAGGATCGGTTGCCCGAGACTTTCCATTTTACTTTGTACAGCTTCCCAGTTGGCTTCAAGACCAGTCAGAACCGGTGGAAACCGACGCCGCATGGGCAGTGAGTCGGGAGATGATGCGACTGGTTTCGGATTCAGTTAAGAACACGGGAGTGGCAGTATCTGTGGATACGGGTGACTCTATATTGCTTCACCCGGTTGATAAAAAGCCAATTGGGCTACGTTTAGCTTACCTCGCGTTGAAGGAAACCTATGGACAAGATTTCGTTGCTTACGGACCTCGGTATCGGTCCCATGAAATCAGAGGTGACCAATTCATGATTACCTTTGACTCTATCGGTTCTGGCATGAAGGCGGGTCGTAAAGGGAAATTAGACGCTTTCGCGATTGCTGGCGAAGACAAAGCGTTTGTCTGGGCAGACGCCAAGATTATCGGGAATCAGGTAGTTGTCTCAGCAGATGAAGTACGGAGTCCCGTCGCGGTGAGGTACGCCTGGGCGATGAATCCCTCCAAGCGAAATTTGCTGTACAATGAAGAAGGAATCCCGGCTTCACCCTTCCGCACAGATGACTGGCCGTTGTTTGATGAAGCCAGTTATGTTCCTTCCGTTCAGGACAAGCCTAAGAAGCCAGAGGGATATAAACAGGTTGCCACAAAACGGCCGCCGCCGACCCAGTAGGGAGTCGGTCAAGAATAGTGATCTGATTTCCGTTTGATTCGTCCTTTATCCGAGGGCTCACTTTACCATGTATTTCAAATCCGAAGAGTAGGTCGGGTAAGCCCAGGGAAATTCAGCGAGCTCTGCCGCTTTAATTCCATGTTTCATGGCGAGAGCAAAAATGTTGATTACTTCCGATGCGTTGTGGCGGGCGAGGTGGGCTCCGATGATTGAGTTGTCCTTATTGTGGATGAGAACTTTGAATGCTGAGTGCGTTTCACCAATTCGTTTTGACGAAGGCCATCCCTTAGTCGTACCGGAGTTGACGCGAAAATCTACCCCTTGGTCGGAAGCCTGTTTTTCTGTTAGCCCGACAGCGGCCATGCTGGGAATCGTGAATACGGACGTGGGAACAATATCCAGGTTTGTTGTTCGCGAATTATGGTTCAGAATATTGGCAGCGGCCACTTTGCCTTCTTCATCAGCTACGGTTGCTAGTTGGTATGGCGTTGCGGCACAGTCTCCAATGGCGTACACGTTTGCGTTTGAGACGCTTTGGAGAAATTCATTTACTTCAACTCCACGAGTTGAAAATTCGACTCGACCCAGATCACCCTCTAGCACGGAGAGGTTGGGTAGCCTGCCCGATGCTTCAATTATGAGGTCCGTTTCGTAGGTCTTTCCTGACTTTGCGGATACAATGTAATTGAAATCATCCTTGTCGATTCTGATGGGAGAATCGTTCAAAACAATATTGATACCCGCCGCATTCGAGGCGGCCAATACGGTTTGTACGATATCAGCATCAAATGCTTTGAGTGGTTGGCCGGAGCGATGAAGAATGGTGACTTCCGCTCCCGCCTGCACAGCGACATGGGCAAATTCGAATGAAATGTATCCGCCGCCAACGAAAAGAATTCGTTTAGGAAGATCAGCCATGTTCAAGAAATACTCGCTGTCATTGGCATGTTCTGATCCAGGAATATTGGTCTTTCGTGGAGATGCGCCAGTTGCGAGTACAATGTTCTTCGCTTCCAGGTTCTGGCCCGCTAGGGTGACTGAATTGGGGCCGCTGAGAGTCGCGCGCCCATGGAAGGTCTTGATTCCCGCTTTTTCAAATTCCTCGACCTCTCCTTCGGGGATTCCGTCGGTAAAGGCGTTTTTCAGCTCTTGTAGGGCGGACCAATCCGTTTGTGGTGTATTACTGAGACCGAGGCCGTCCAGGTGTTTGGCCATTGCTCTCGCTTCCGCGTTCGCCACTAAATATTTTTTTGGCTGACAACCGCGTAAGGCGCAAGTGCCTCCATACGGACGTTCATCGACGACCGCCACCTTTTGACCGGCTTGATTTAGCGCGTTTATACAATAGTAGGCCGAGGTACCTGAGCCTATTACGATGGTATCGAAAGAATTGGAGGACATGAATCAGTGGAGGATGAATTCAAGCGAAACGATTAGCGAGCAAGCACGCTTGCGCCTTTTGGCAATGGGGTAAGGGTAATGCCTACTGAGCTTGTCTATCTTGCGCAATTGTTCATGGGACGAGTCCAATGGCATCTCTGATCGCCTCGACCCAGCCTTGAGGACCAATTCCCGAGATTTGCTTTAGTCTTGGGATATCCATCTCATTCCACGATCCATCGGGTTTTTGAACTAAGTATCCTTGGTCGGCAGATTGAAGCATGTCGTAATCATTGGCGCTGTCTCCGATTGCGATGGATTTCCAGTTTCCGCGCTCGCTGGATCGATAAGCATCCATAAGCATTTTCATCGCAGTCCCTTTGTTGCACTCCTGTGATGTGACCGTATAGAAGCGACCGCCGCAAAGGCATTGGAGATCGACTTCGTTTAGCCTGGTGTTTACTTCTTTCCATACTTCATCGTGGAGTGAGGCCGTTAGCGTTTCGCTAAACTCGCGATTCTGAGCCCGCTGGGCCGCTGCTTCGCTGAGCCCTGTGATTTTCGAGATCTTTAGAAGCGTTAGCTTTGAGTAGGGACGAAAATCGATTCCCATATCGAGAGACAATTTTGAGATCGCTTTCTGTATTATTAGATTAGATACGCCTAGTTTAACAAGTTTACCAAATCCGGGGATATCCTTTGATGGCTGATCGGAAAGCAAGTCGAGCTTCTCAGGCACGAAAATTCCACATCCATTCTCTACGATGCAAGGGGTTGACAGACCCATTTCCTTCATCAGGTGCAATTGCTCCTCCAGTGTTTTAGAGGAGCAAAAGATCAAGGGGATTTTTCTGCGGACCAGTTTTCGGGCGAGTGGTCCAGCTACTTTGGGCGAGTAGCTCTCGAAGTCGATTAGAGTGCCATCGAGATCAGTGAAGACAACCGCTTTGACACGCGTTGGAGTGGACGGAGGCACGGTACTACGCCCGAATGCTGGTCGCTTTAAAATTCAAAGCTTCATCGCATCCCGCAAGGAATGTATCTAGATCGAGTTTTGCCAGAGATGGATACATTCTCACCGGAGCAATCTCCTCGGGACTTTCCTTGCCGCGACGCTGTTGCACATTTTCCATGATCTCGCGCTTTAGCAATTCCGGACACAGGGGCGAATGGTAGATCACCGATAGTGAGGCATCGATCATATCTTCGACATGATCATCTCCTTTGGATTCGTGCATATGCGGGTTGCGAGATTCAATTTGGCAAATCGTGATTTTTTCCTGCAAGGCTCTTGGGTCGTCGGGTTCGATAATGCCACCGTATTTTTCCAGAAGATTGATGAAATGATGGGTTTCAACGGCGTAGCCGGCAGCGTATTCAAGTTTTAGCGCTAGATCCACGCTGAGGGCATGCTCCCCTGCGTTTCCCGTTTTCACGATTTCCGTCTCGAAACCGCTAAAATGGGTGAGCAACCGATTCAGCATCATGTTTGAATTCACGGAACTACGGCCCCATTTTGCGAAAAAGAGACTGCTTTCCATGATCTTCGGCTTGGAGTGCCATGAGATCCGGACAAAGGTGTTGGTGGATCCATTCATCGCGAATCCAGCGGCGTATTCGTAAACGTACTCCAGAACCGCGCCTGGGAAGTAATTGTCACTGTCAACAAATCCCAAATACTTTTTACCGAGCCATTTTGCCATAAGCGTGCCAACGATCATGCCTTCGGCTTTGCCAGAGCGAACGAGTCCCTGCTCGTCGATGAGCTCGGAGTATCCCGCATCCACGAATGCTTTTGCGAGTCCCGGGTCTTTCTGGTGGACGACCATGATTTTTTTCCCGGTGAACTTCCCATAGTTTTCCAAAGCTTCTTTTTCGAGGTTGAACCGGTCGACGGGTCCCCGGGGGCTGTTGGAGACGACGATGACTTGGCAGGGGCTGGGAATGCCCACTAGAACGCCTTCGATGAGTTTGAGTCTCTCGTTTTTGACAGGAACGACGATCGCCATTTCGCGCATTCGGTCGTACAGCACCTCCGATGGGATTCGCTCGATTACAGTGTCCTGGCCGTGGATTCCTTCTCCGGCATCGAGTTCATAGACTTTTTGTAGTCCGTATATTTGCAGGGATCCAATACGCTCACATTCTCGTGGAATTTCGATTCTCATAGGGATTTTTGATCTAATTTGAGCGCTTGAGCGCTGTTATTCCTATTCAGCAGATGGAGTGCCAACGAATTTCTAGTCTGAAAGCCTTCGGCGCGGGACGTGCTGATTAGTTCTCTGTTGAAACCGCCAATGGGAAAGAGACCCTCGAAGCCCGAGGTGGTTTAGACTGTCAGATAACTGCTCAATGAAATCCCAAAGCCTCGAAAAACCCTTCTCGGATGTTGAACTGGATCAACGCGCGATCGCAATTCTCAGGGAAAATGAATGGGGTGGCTACACCTTGCCCACTCGCGGGCTTTATCCTTATCAGTGGAATTGGGACAGCATGTTCGTAGCTCTCGGGTTTTCAGAATTCGATTTGGAACGGGCTTGGACTGAGGTGGAAACGCTTTTTCAAGGACAATGGCAAAACGGTATGGCGGCTCACATTGTTTTTCGTCGTGACGACCCCAGCTACTTTCCAGGTCCATCCATTTGGATCTCCGGCCAAAACCCTCCCACCTCTGGATGCTCACAACCCCCTGTGGCGGCCACCGTTGTGCGGGACCTGTATGAGAAGGATTCCGAGATTGGGCTCCCGCGATTAAAGGAAATCTTCCCGAAGCTGATGGCGTGGCACCGTTGGTTCCACGCGATGCGGGTAATCAGTGGAGGGGCTGCGATTGCAGTAACGCACCCATGGGAGTCGGGCCGAGACAATTCACCGGATTGGGACAAGGCTCTCAGCAATGTCGACCCAACGGGAATAGCGGACTACATCAGGAAGGATACCGGCCATGTGGATCCGTCTATGCGGCCGACCAATGAGGAGTACGACCGATATCTGAAATTGGTCGAGTACGGGCGTGAAACCGGTTGGGATCATGCTCACATCACTCGTGAGGGTCCCTTTGCGGTGGCGGATCCAGGAGTTACCTTTATTTTAATGCGAGCGGATCGGGACCTCCTGGAGCTTGCTAAAGTGCTGGGAGCCCAGGATTCGGCCCACGAGATTGCCACTTGGCTCTATCACGCGGAGGAGGCAGCCGACTATTTGTGGTCGGAGAGGCTGGGGGCCTATGCAGCCAGAGACTTGCGTACGGATGAGTCCGCAACGGGTGTGTCGAGCGTCGCATTCCTGTCCTATTATGCGGGGATATCCATTCCGCGTCGGGATGCCAGGCTTCAGGCGACCCTGAGGAGGATACTCAGCGTATCCAAGTACAGCATTCCCAGTTTCGATCCCGAGCATCCTCGATTCGACTCCAAGCGATACTGGCGAGGTCCGGTTTGGGCGATCATCAACTATATTGTAGCCCGTGGGCTGGCTGAGTATGGGTTCGAGCGCGAAGCCAATCGCATTCGACTCGATACGAGAGAGATTATTAGAGGGTCGGGATTTTATGAATACTTTGATCCCGTTTGTGGTTCTGGAGCGGGTGGGGGACATTTTGCCTGGACTGCTGCCATATGGCTCGCTTGGGCATCACCCATGACAGATTGAACGCAGTGCATCGCCTAGACATTTACTAACTCTACTTTATTCCCTTGGGGTAAATACCTCGGGGCACGCCGAAGGTCGTTGCCTTACCTAGTAAAAATCGTTCGATATATAATCAAGTAGACTTAAGAAAGTGTTGCCCTAGATAAATCCTAGGAGCAGTTTCTTGCGACCCGATTTTCTTCCAGGATGAAACAAGTTCGTATTGAAACAGTTGTCGTATTCACGTTTTTGCTCGCCGCTTGCAGTTCGAGTGATCGACTTTCAAAGGACTCGGGGAGCCGCGAGTGGCCGACTTACCAGGGAGATGAAGCCCGGAACCAGTTTTCCTATCTTGACCAAATTACAAAGGAAAATGTGGGTACTCTGGAGGTTGCTTGGACCTACACTAGCGAGAATGTTGAGCTAGGGGAGCGATCGCAAATGCAGTGCAATCCCATTGTTAAAGACGGCATTCTTTATGGTACCTCCCCCACTTTGAAGGTTTTTGCCTTAGAAGCGGCAACGGGAAGTCCGCGGTGGGAATTCGATCCAAAAACATGGCTTGAGGGCGAGGGCGTGTCTTTCGGGATCAGCGCGAATCGAGGGGTTGCTTTGTGGGAGGGCGCGGGAGAAAAGCGCATTCTCATGTCAATCGGCGGTTGGCTTCTATGCCTGGATGGAAATACAGGAGTGCCAATAGAGTCTTTTGGGGAAGGTGGCCGAACCTCACTCAAGCTTGGCCTGGGCGAGAGAGCCCAGGATTTACATGTTGAATCGAGGACTCCGGGAACGGTTTTTGAGGATCTTTTGATCATGGGTACTCGTGTTTCCGAAAATGTGGATGCGGCGCCGGGTCATATTAGAGCCTTTGATATCCTGACCGGTGAAGTGGCCTGGACATTCCATACCATTCCTCAAAAAGGGGAATACGGATTGGAGACTTGGCCCATTGGAGCGTACGATTGGGCGGGTGGCGCGAATTCGTGGGCAGGGATGAGCGTTGATCGCGATCGCGCGATGGTATATGCACCCACGGGCTCAGCATCGTTCGACTTTTATGGAGGGAATCGTGTTGGGGATAATCTATTTGCAAACTGTATTATAGCTTTGGATGCGCGGACGGGAGAGCGCAAGTGGCACTTCCAAACCGTTCATCACGACATTTGGGACCGGGATTTGCCCGCTCCGCCCAATCTCGTGACACTCGAAATTGATGGCGTGAAACGAGATGCGGTCGCTCAAATCACAAAGTCGGGACATGTCTTTATCCTGGATCGTGATACGGGAGCGCCGCTTCACCCCGTTGAGGAAATGCCCTTTCCCCATTCTGATTTGGTGGGGGAAGTCACGTCACCCACTCAGCCGCTTCCGATTAAGCCAGAGCCTTTTGCCCGGCAGCGTTTCGATTTTGAAGACGCGACCAACATAAGCGAAGAAGCCAATAGGTATGTGACTGGAATCCTGGCTAACCTTCGATCGGATGGGCAGTTCATTCCGCCGAGCAAAGAAGGGACGGTCATCTTCCCCGGATTCGATGGCGGTGGTGAATGGGGTGGAGCGTCGGTGGAGCCCGATACTGGAATCATGTATGTGAATGGGAACGAAATGCCTTGGATTATGACCATGGTTGAAACCAAACGGGCGACCGCTCGGGCAGGGGATTCAGTCCGCCTGGCCGACTTAGGTGAGGAGATTTACCAAAATCGATGCGCGTTCTGTCACGGTCCCGAACGGCAAGGAGATCCTACGGGCACCTTCCCAAACATTCAGTCTGTGGGTACAAAGCTGAAGAAAGATGAGATCCTAGCGATGTTGATGGAGGGCAAGGGATTTATGCCCTCGTTCAGGCAACTGGGTAAGGGGCGGCTAGAGGCGGTAATCGCTTTCCTGCTCGATTCAACGGAAGAGGTGGATCCGCACGCTCTGGGTCTAGCTTCCAATGAGGCTGCACTTCCATATTCTCATACTGGATACAACCGTTTCCTGGATCAAGAAGGCTACCCTGCCGTAAAGCCACCGTGGGGGACGCTAAACGCGATTGACCTCAACAAAGGAGAAATCCTGTGGAAGGTTCCCTTGGGGGAGTTTGAAGCTCTCACCATGAGAGGGATCGAGAAAACGGGTACGGAAAACTATGGGGGTCCCGTCGCGACGGCGGGAGGACTCATCTTTATTGCGGCCACTAAAGATGAACACATACGCGCCTTCGATAAGGAATCGGGTGAAGAGCTTTGGAAACACAAACTTCCCGCTGGCGGCTATGCGACACCTGCTGTTTACGAAGTGGGCGATCGGCAGTACGTCGTTATCGCTTGCGGAGGAGGTAAGATGGGGACGGCTCCTGGAAGCCGTTATGTTGCCTTTGCTTTGCCCGAAGAGTTGAAATAGATTATTGGCAAGAGCCACGCGGAAGCCTATAGGTTTGGGCTTATGCATATCCCAATTCCAACCTGTACCCTCTATTTAGTTCTTTTTTCGCTATTTTCGTTTGCTGCTAACGCGGCCACACCTTCCGTTCGTGAAACTGATTCCAGCATCACCGTCTCTATCGGCGATCGCTCGATTTTAACCTACCACAAAGCGGACGTGCCACCTCCCGAGGGCGTTGACCCCATTTTCACCCGTAGCGGTCTCATCCATCCGGTCCATTCGCCGAGCGGGGCGGTCGTTACGGGGATTCATCCCGACGATCACTATCATCATTTGGGACTCTGGCACGCTTGGGTGGAATGCGAGGTAGAGGGAGAGAATGTCGACTTTTGGAATTTGAAGGAAGAGACAGGTAGGGTGCGGTATGCTAAAACGCTCTCACTCTCCAGTGGGATTGACTCTGCGGGATTTACAGTAGTGCAAGAGCACGTTGCCTTTCCGGGGAACCAGGAAAAGGAAAGAGTGATTCTAAGAGAAGTCTTTACGGTGGTAGCCCGGTTCATCGATGACGCTTATGAGATCGATTATGAAACGGTTCAGACGAATGTATCGAATTCTTCCTTAAAGCTTCCTGCCTACCGGTATGGAGGCCCCATCGCATACCGAGCGCCCCATCATTGGAATAAGTTCAATAGCGACTATCTCAGTTCCGAGGGCAAGAACCGTAATGATGGCCATACGACGCGTTCGAAGTGGATTGCGATGTGGGGAGAAAAGAAAACGGGTCCTGGAGCGGATACCTTGACGATTCTTTGCCACAGCGAAAACCATGACTTCCCCCAGCGGATGCGCGTTTGGCCGGAGACATCCAACAATGGCGCCATCTTTTTCAACTATGTTCCGATTCAAGAGTTCGCTTGGGAAATCTCGCCAGGCCAAGTATCCACCATGCAATACCGATTAGTTGTCCAGAATGGAAAACCGGATCCGACTGACCTAAATAAGCGTTGGAATCGGTTTGTCCGATAGCGGTTTAGGATTTTGCAAATCGATTGGTTGCGGGATTGGCTAGCGCTCCCGCAATTGATGGGTCGCGGGACTACCTTCCGTCTCCGGTGTAGGTTATTTTTCCATCAACTGGGGCCTGAGGCCAAGGAGTGGTCCCGGGAGCCCAATCTTTGGGTTGAGTCGCCCGGACTTTGCGAACCTCCTCTTTCACCCATTCCGGTGCGGTGGCATTCTCCTTTTGACCGTAAACCCAGGGAAGGGCGGGAGACATGAGCTGAGACATATCGGGCATGGGGGGGCGTTGCGTTCCCGCCTCTGCCACCCGTTTCGCCAGCTGTTCAACAATGCCTGGATGCTTGCCTGCGATATCTTCCTTTTCGCTGGGGTCCATCACGATGTTGTATAGTTCCTTGCCCACGAGTTTGTAGTCGCCCAGTCGAATTGCGGGAAAACGCACACTGCCCGAGACCTCGTAGATAACTTCCTTTCGTGGAGCGGGCTCGCCAGCGAAAATGGTACCCGTCATGTCGATACTGTCTACCGCTCGCCTTTGCTTGTGACTTGCCCCTGCGAGAGTGATGAAAGTGCTATAGAGATCGACGATGTGCATCATGGCGTCGTTTGAGGTTCCCACCTCGATTTTACCCGGCCATCTAAAGACGCACGGCACCCGAACCCCTCCCTCGTAGTTAGTGTTTTTGTGACCTCGGTAGGGAGCGTTCATTTCGTCCCGCAGTCCTCCATTGTCATTGGCGAATATCACCAGGGTATCATTTCCATAGCCATATTGATCTACGGCTCCGACGATGCGGCCGACAGCATCATCGAGGCACTTGAGAGCCGCATAGCGCTTTTCGTATTTGTCTGTGTAGCGCGGAATTTCTTCTAGAGGACCGTGGATGGCATTGAAGGGAACGTAGAAGAAAAAGGGCTGAGTCTGGCGTTTACCCGAAGACTTGTCTTTGTGCTGGGCGATCAGCCGGACGGTTTCATTGGCGATGAGGTCAGTCGCATATCCTTGCTCGTAGAGCGGCTCCTGATCCCGATGCCAGTCATAGACCGCGTAGCGGGCGGGAGCGTTGTGGGGAATGGTGTAGTTGTTGTAGTCGATACCCCAGGCGTAGTGTCCATATTGGTGCGTGAATCCCTGGCCCATGGGAAGGTGTTCCGGTAGCCATTCCCCACAATGCCACTTTCCGATTAGGGCGGTGAGGTACCCGGCACTCTTCAGGGCTTCCGCCACGGTTCTTTCATTGGTATCCAATGCGTGAATGCGACGAGTCTCTTCACCTTGTTCATTGGTTGGCAGGGTGAGTCCCAGCTTTTTGAGATAGCTCGGCTTGCCAAAGTCCTCGGAGCGCCAATCACTCCAGGTTCGAAACGCGTACCGTCCCGTTAGGAACGCGGCCCGAGTGGGAGCGCAGACCGCATGACTGTAAAATTGGGTTAGGCTGACGCCTTCGCTTCGAAGCCGATCGATATGTGGGGTGTGCTCGGGATCGCCCCCATTGAAGCCTACTTCATTCCAACCCATGTCGTCTGCCAGGATGAATACGATATTGGGTCGAGAGCCCGCTACGTCCGCTGCTTGGGATGAACTGAATACCAGTAGGGATGCCGCTAAAAGTACGGTCGTTTTAAAATGGAGGAAAGAGGGCTTTGGAAGCATTGAGATCAAAATATTTTGTGGTATCTGAAGTTTAGTGGGTTTGGAAAATGGCTGAAGCTAATGATCGCGAAATCCGATTTCCTGCGAGTAGCTGCGTAGCAATTTCCAATGAGGGTCTAGCTTGGATTCCCAAGTCAATTCTTCTTTTGGAAATGCCGCCTGTACGGATGCTTACAACTCCTTAAAGCTGAAATTTTCAGGAGCGTAGCTAAAGTAGGTTCGCTTGCGCAGAAAAGTCTCTATGAGTACGGGACAAGGCAGTCTGGAGATAATATGCTCATCAAGCGGCACGAGGGATTGATGGAACTCATCGAAGGAAAGATTGATTTCTGGAAACTCGGTTTGCGTGTAGGTGGCCCATACCAGCAGAGGCAGCTTTGGCTGGATGTCTTCGTAATTTGTCTTCGGGGGATGTCGAAGATGGAGAAGACGCCCCTCCCGTTCCTTTGAATAGGAATACCATTTTTCGGTTTTCTCGGACATCTACGGGGCGGGGTTATGATAGTAGGGGGTATCTTGAGAAACTCTGTAATCGAAATCAGTCAGAAAGCAATGGTGTTTCTTGCCGCCATTGAAAGGGGTAGTAGTGGTTTGTGTGTTAGGGAAGGGGTCTTTTCATTGAATTAAGACCGGTAGACGAATTGATCGAATGTTGACGCCAGGGCAGTGGCGAGGCAGATAGGTATTAGATTTAAGAAACCTCGTCTCGTCCAATAGAATTCTATATTGGGAACGTGGCAAAAGCTGGAAATGAGCAAAATAGTTAGTATACAAACCCAACTTTTCAAGGTGCCGCTGGCTGAAGTGCTGACAGATGCGACCCATGGGGATCACTCGCATTTTGGTTTGGTGACGGTGACTATTGCTCTAGACGATGGGTATGAAGGAACTGGCTACACCTACACCGGTGGTAGAGGAGGGTGGGCGATCAAGGCGTTGCTCGATCATGATTTGGTTCCTTTTCTGATGGGAAGAGATGGCTCGGAGGTCGAATCGATTAACGAGCTTTGCGAATCACATATTCATTATGTGGGGAGGGGAGGCATTGCGTCTTTTGCGATCTCTGCGATCGACATTGCCTTGTGGGACGCCCGTTGCAAAAGGCTGAAAAAACCATTGTGGCAGGTTGCCGGGGGAGCGGGGAAAAGCTGCAAGGTGTATGCGGGTGGGATCGATCTGGAATTTCCGCTCCCCAAATTGCTTAAGAGTATTGAGGGCTATTTAGACGAAGGCTTCAACGCGGTGAAAATCAAAGTGGGTCGTGCTGATTTAGATGAGGATATAACTCGCGCCCGAGCGGTAAGAGAGTTAGTAGGGCCGGGTGTGTTTTTCATGGTCGACGCGAACTATTCCCTGAGCGTGGACAAGGCGATCGAGGCAGCCAATCGATTCAAGGAGTTTGACATCTTGTGGTTTGAAGAGCCCACCCTGCCTGATGACTACCAGGGGTATTCAAGGATTGCGGAATCGACCGGCGTACCTTTGGCGATGGGCGAGAACTTGCACACGATGCACGAGTTTGGATACGCGTTTGAGCAAGCAAATCTTTCCTATATCCAGCCAGATGCGTCTAACTGCTTAGGCATTACGGGATGGCTTAAAGTAGCGTATCAATCCGATAATTACGGCATTCCCATTTGTTCACATGGCATGCACGAGCTCCATGTTAGCCTCGTTTCGTCGCAGTCTCACGGCGGTTGGCTGGAGCGTCACAGTTTCCCTATTGATCACTACACGGCTAGGCCCCTTGCTCTGAACGACAATCTAGCGGTGGCCCCAGAGTCTCCTGGAATTGGAGTCGAATTCAACTGGGAAAAGTTGAAGCCTCACTTGGTTGCAGAGAATGAGACCTCCAAGATTGCCTAATCCTATTCTGAAATGAAAACAGCCTCTCACTTAACCCTTGTAACGTTCGCGCTTTGCACGGTCGCGACCAGTCTATCCGCCCAGATTCTAAACCGCCCCAACATTATCGTCATGATGGCTGATGATATGGGCATGGGCGATACGAGTGCCTACCAGGATTTCACCGGCAACGCCGATGACGATCAAGTTCATACACCACAGATGGAACGATTGGCTAGAATGGGAATGCGATTTACGGATGCCCATACGCCTTCATCACGGTGTTCGCCCACTCGATACGGCTTGTTGACAGGGCGATACCCCTGGCGTAATCGACTCAAACATTGGGTGCTCTTTGGCTCACAAGGCGATCCCATGATCGAAAGTGATCGGCCGACGATTGCGTCCTTGCTCAATGTTTACGGTTATCGAACAGCGATGTTTGGAAAATGGCACGTGGGGCTTCGGTATACGCGGTCGGATGGCGACCCAGCGGCAGGTTGGGAGGATGCGGATCTCTCGAAGCCTTTTCATACCTCACCCCTGGATCATGGATTCGAAGTCGCTCGCTTCACCAGCAGATCGCACGCCTCATCTGGCCCTACCATCAAAGACGGCAAGATTACTCGTCTCCGAGGGCCGGGGCATATTGACGGCCGTTTTGTCACCGGAACGACGGGTTCTGAAAAGGGCCTGGTCGTCGCGGGTCCGAACGCCTACATCCTCGAGGAGCTTGGGAGCCGCCATTCCGATAACGCGATCGGTTTCATGACGAATCATGTGGGCGATCCGCAATACCGCCGGCAGCCCTTCTTTCTCTATTATCCAGCGAATTCGAATCATGGTCCCCATGCGCCGGATACTTCTATCGGAGGAATGCCTGTTGCGGGCGCTGCTCGCACGAAGTCAGGAGAAAGGACCACGATTCGCAATGACTATATTTACGAAAACGATGTCGCCTTGGGCAGAATGATCGACTGGCTTGAGTCGACCGAAGATCCTCGCAATCCGGGCAGCAAGCTGATCGAAAACACAATCGTCATATTTACCAGCGACAATGGGGCCGAGGTCAACAGCGATATAGCGACAGGACCATTCCGGAGTCATAAGGGATCCGTGTATGAGGGGGGGCACCGTGTCCCCTTTATCGTTGCCTGGCCGGCTGGCGGTGTTGGGGATGGTGATGCGGATAGTGCAGGGTTAAGCAGCGAGGCTCCGATCGGGCTACAGGATCTTTACGCAACCTTTGCGGAAATAGTCGGAGCAAGAAGGCCCGACTATCGAGCGGGTGAGAAAGGGGGGGAGGACAGTATTAGCGTATTGAGCGCTTTCCGAGGCCAATCGCTTTCGGGCCGTCCACCATTGTTTTTCAACGACCACAAGGAAGCAAAGGAGGATCCGGCCGTTGTGGCCATGCGCTTGGATTCACCTCGGATTGGAGGTCGTGTGGAAACGGGCAAGTGGAAGCTGTTTTTCGATGCCTCCCTTATTCGATCTGGAGTAGCTAGACCCTACGAATTATATGATCTAGCTGAGGACCCGTGGGAGAAGGAGAACTTAATCGATCGACCGGAACTGAAACCACTCATTGAATACATGACCGAAGAGGCATTGCTCCATCGGAATTCGGGCGGGCATCATCTGGCGGAATTTGCTCCGTCGCGACGCATCGTTTTTGATTGGAGTAAAGACCATTCCCTTAATGGGCGACCGGTGAGCGCGAGCATCGCGGTTCCCAACTCAGATCTAACCCTCAATTTGGGCGGATCCGATATTTCTGGGGCTCTGATGCGAGCCACTTTTGATTTGAACGAGAGGGGTCTTGGAATCCAGCATGGCCAATCTGGCGATGTGGATTCGGGTGAAGGGCTGCTGATATCTTTCAACAGGGATGTGATTATCGACTCGGCGGGCATTGTCGCAGGCGATGGTATTTGCGGCGGCTTTTATCAAGTAGGCGAGGGGGCCCGTCTTTCGATTTACTGTGTCGATGCAGATATTGACGACAAGGATCAGAGTGGTGTTTTGAGCGACATTGGCGTTCTGAAAGCGGGCGAATCTTTCTGGCTATCCAGTCAGGGCCGGTTTGGTTCGGAAGACGAGGGTCAGTGGAGACTGCGAACCTTGGCGGTGCGAGTGCTTGAATGAACTCCACTCCCAGTGCGGCTAAATCTTGTGATTTGCTAGGTTTGCCTCCAGTCTGGTAGCTGATCCTTTAGTACTCTCATTAAGATGAAAATCCCCCCCCTGTTATTTGCCTTCCTAGTAGTGATACCTTGCCTCAGTGGATCGGAGTCTCCTCCTAACCTTGTGGTGTTTCTGTCCGATGATATGGGCCGGGCGGAGAGTTCGGTTTACGGGTCCAAGGAGGTCCGCACGCCCACGATGGATATGCTGGCTGCCAATGGCATGGTGTTCGACGAGGCGTACGTGGCGTCTCCTTCCTGTTGCCCGAATCGATTCTCACTCCTCACTGGTTTAATGCCCGCCCGGCATGGGGCCCACCCGAATCATAGTCAGGTGAAAGAAGGGACCGAGTTTCTATTCCCGCTTTTGAAAGCGAAGGGTTACACGATCGCGTCCTTTGGGAAAGTCGCCCATGGAGCTCGTGAGTTCGAAGGATTGGATTTTAACTCTAAATCCCCCAGAAATATGTCGGTGGCGGTTCGCGAATGGTTTGCGTCGAATGAGGTGCAGGAACCGGTTTGCCTGCTTGTAGGAGACCGCCGTCCGCATGTGCCTTGGGTCGAAACGTCGACTTACGACCCATCCCAGATCTCACTTCCAGACTATTTGGTTGATACCCCTGAAACACGCGATCACTGGGCTCGTTACCTTACGGATATTACGGGGATGGACGAGGAAATGGGGCGTATCCACAAGATCGCTCAGAAGGAGTTTGGGGAGAACTTCCTGTTCCTCTTCACGAGTGATCACGGTGGGCAATGGCCCCGGGGAAAATGGAATTTGTATGAGACGGGGGTTCAGATTCCGTTGATTGTTTCCTGGCCGGGGCAAATCGGCAATGGCGCTCGGACGGATGCCATGGTGAGCTGGGTCGATCTCGTTCCTACATTGATTGATGCAGCAGGTGGTGAGGTGCCATTCGATATCGATGGGAAATCCTTCGCTAGCGTATTGAGAGGAGAAGCCAGAACACATCGGGACCGTATCTTCACGACACATACGGGAGACGGAGTTATGAATATCTTTCCAATTCGAAGTGTCCGTATTGGAAAATACAAGTACATCGAGAATTTGCGTCCGGATGGATACTTTACCAACCATTCAGACCGTTTGCGAAAAGACGGTGCCGGAGCCTTCTGGGACTCTTGGGACGAAGCGGCTAAGTCGGACCCGAAAGCCGCCGCCATCATCCGAAACTACTATACGAGAGACCCGTTCGAGTTGTTCGACTTAGAGGCGGATCCTATGGAGTACGATAATCTAGCTCGCAACCCAGAGTATCGAGACGTGATGGCCCAGCTGAAAAAGGAGCTCACTGCGTGGACGGAATCTCAAGGGGACGAGTTGCTACCGCATAAAGAACCCTACTTGATAACGGAGCCCATTCCCGATTTGAGAAAGTAGAATTCGATATCTTTTTGGGGCGATTCACCTTCATCGAAATTTATGAAACATCTATTTGTATTCAGTTTTCTACTTTTGTGTTGCCAGGCTACCGCTGATTGGCCTCAAGGAGGAGGCCCCGCTGGCGACTTTGAGACGATCCACGAGGCGCCAACGCATTGGAGCGTGGTAGATGAGAAAAATATAGCATGGCGGGTTACTCTCCCGGAAACGGGTCAGAGCACACCCGTTATTACTAGGGGAAAAGTGTTTTTCTCGACGATTAAGGAAGTGGAAGGCGACGCCGAACTAGCGAATGATATCGTTGCTTGGTGTTGTGATTCGAAAACAGGTAAAGTTCTTTGGAGGCGGGAGATCAAAGGAAAGTTTCCTTTGAGAATTTCCGGGGCTTTCAGCGACAGCAGTTCTCCTCCGGCGGTTTGTGATGGAGAGCGAGTCGTATTTATCAATGCCTCCGGCACGATCGCTTGTTTCGATCTCGATGGCGTTGAGTTGTGGAATCGGGAGTTGCTCAGCGTGGGTCGTACCCTGCCTTTCATGAGCGAAGGAAATTTGGTCTACACACGTCAAATGTATCCTCCGACTCCGGAAGGGAAATTCCCCCATACCTACGCGGATGTTCCTTTAGATAGGTGGACCCAACTACATGCCGTGAATATGAAAACGGGGCAAGATGTGTGGACGACTACTTGTGGCGTGAACATGGGTTGCGCGATACTCCCGCAAACGCTTGAGGATGGGCGAGCAGTAGCTCTCGTCGGTCGTGGAGGCGGCCACTCCCCTCCTGAAAAACCGGAGGGAGTATCGTTAGTAGACTTGAAGAATGGCGCGACGCTGTGGACGCTTCCTTTGGATGGGTATATGAGTACGCAGACGAATCGGATCCGTGAAAATCGTGTTCACGTTTTTCACGAGGGCAAGCACTTTTCGGTAGATGCGCAGAGCGGGAAGATTGTGAAAGAGGTGTCCATTGTGGAGGATGTTTCAGTCAGAAAGCGGTTGGGCGAGGATTGGGTCGATCGGAAAGAAACCTTTACTAAAGTGGGCGCTCGAATGCTGACCCAGGGTTCCAACCTGGTAGCGGGGAAGTACCATTACTTTAGAAGCTATACGCACCCGTATCTCGGACGGGTTAATGTCGATAGCGGGCTGGTCGAATACCTTGAGCTGCCATTGCAACTTTCGCGTGAATCGGGAAAGGACGAATTTGTCTGGTACAATCCCCCAAAGAAGAAGAGTGATCCCGCATTGAAAGACCAAGCCTTTGCAGAGAATGACATGGTCAATTCGAGAGGGTATGTAGTGTTTGGTGACCAGCGGTCAAAAGGAAGTGGGTGGGGCCATATTGCTTCGCCTACTCCTTCTATTGCGGGAGAATTTCTCTACATTCCGGTTATGAATGGTACCGTTTATGTGATTCGATGGAACGCAGAGTCGCTCGACGAAAATGCGATTGTCGCCATCAATGATCTTGGGCCAGTGGGTCGATCATGGACGCGAGCAAGCATTTCCTTTTCCGATGGGAACGCTTATGCTCACACAATTCAGGAGTTGATTTGCATCGGCAACTAGAAGGCTGGAGTCGTATTGTCGATCTCGTACTCAGAGCTCACCGCCTCCCCATGGAATGGCGTACTTCTCGCAATGAATCAGCAGACGCTTGTATTCGGATAAATAGATGTCTTTAGGAATTGGATACATATGGATTTATTTTGCGTTCCTGAGTTCTGAAATTAATAAACTTCCTTTAGTTGCGGTCTTACCGGTGACCTCCGATAGAGTTTCGGAAGAGAGGAAAATCTTCAAGTCGGGTCCATTTTTGGCTTTGAAGTTTTCCGCCAGAACGATGAAGCGAGATTCCCCCACCTTCTCAAGGCTCCAACTCCCGCTGATGGACTTTTTTTCGATTAGCGCCCCACTCTTGATGACGTCAGCGCCGGAGCGACAAATAGACTGCGAAGGGGTGTCATGAATCAGTTTTGGAGAATGTAGCGATCCGTAAGACTAAATTATTGCGTTTTCACTTGGCTCCGATGCAACCTCCATTCATATGGTTGCAAAAATCCGGCATTGCTTGATTGGCAGTTATGAGATCAGTGGGGTCAGATTCGGGATCTGTTCGTGTAGGGAAATTGTTAGAAACGGAATAATCCAATTACATTCCAAATATCATGTGGAAAACGTTCTTAGTCGTCATTGGGCTCATAGTTGCGATTCTTGTAGGGATCTTCTTGATTAAAGGACCGCAGTTCGCTCCACCTCCGCCCTTCGTCATGCCTCCTGAGTCGGTATCGTCAGGTGTCGCTGCGGAGATGGAATGGGAGAATTCAGTGAGTGCCGTCGGGACGTTGCGGGCTTCGCAAGGGGTAACGCTTTCTGCCGAGGTTTCAGGTACCATATCCGAAATTCACTTTGAATCGGGGCAGAATGTGCAGAAAGGCGATTTGCTTTTCGAACTCGATACCTCGGCGGAAAGAGCTCAATTGGAGTCTGCGGTGGCTTCGGCAGAACTGGCCGAAGTCAATTTGAAACGGACGAAGGAACTCAGGGCCAGTCGCTCGGTAGCCCAGTCAGAGTTGGATACGGCGGAAGCGCGGGCCAAGGAAGCGAAAGCGGCGCTCTCACAGATTCAGGCACAGCTTGAAAAGAAGGTGATCCGGGCTCCGTTCTCCGGTCGGCTCGGTATTAGGCAGATTGACTTGGGGGAGTATATCAACCCGGGAGCTCCCGTCGTCTCGCTCCAGTCCGTGGACCCCATGTTCGTGGATTTTTCGTTGCCTCAACAGCAATTGAGCAAGGTTAAAAGCGGCTATGAAGTCCGATTGACCGTTGACACTTACGCTAGCAAAACCTTCAGCGGCACGGTGGCGGCCATCGATCCTGAACTGAACTTGACCAATCGGATGTTTCGAGTCCGAGGGGTTTTAAGCAACGAAGACGGTACGCTCGTTCCAGGAATGTTCGCTAATGTGGATATCGTGCAGCCGGATTCGGCTACTGTGGTGGCGGTACCCGGGACTGCAGTGTACTATCAAGCCTTCGGGAACACTGTTTTTGTAGTTAAGGATTCCGATGGGGGAAAGATTGTTGAACAACGCTTTGTTAAGATAGGGCGGACCAAAGGTGATTTCGTCTCCATTGTCGAGGGAGTCGCTGCGGGCGAGGAGATCGTCACGGCAGGGGCATTCAAGCTCTTCAACGGACGTTCCGTAGTGGTCAATAACTCTAATTCCCTGCCGGTCTCGCTCAATCCCACTCCCGCTGACGCCTAGTTTCGAATTAGCTAATAACTGGAATGAGCGAGACTATGAAATCCATTACGGACATCTTTATCCGGCGGCCGGTACTGGCGATCGTCGTGAATCTTGTTATCATTATCGCGGGTGGGCAGGCGATCTATAACGCGACTTCCGGATCGGGTGGCTTTACGGTTCGCCAATATCCGCAGAGCGAGAATGCTCTCGTAACGGTGACCACGATCTACATTGGAGCCGATGCGGATCTGGTGAAGGGATTTGTTACGACCCCTTTAGAGCGAGTCATCGCTGCAGCGGACGGAATCGACTATATCGAATCCAGTAGCGTGCAAAGTTTATCGACGATATCCATTAGGTTGAAGCTTAATGCGGATGCGATTAAGGCGCTCGCGGAGATTTCCTCGAAAGTGGATCAAGTCAGGGGGGATCTGCCGCCCGAAGCGGAGGTGCCGATAATCAATATCGAAACGGCGGATACGCAATTCGCTTCGATGTACCTGAGCTTCAAATCTTCCAATCTGGAACGAAACGAAGTGACCGACTACTTGACGCGGGTCGTGCAGCCAGCGTTGACTGCGGTCAAAGGTGTGCAAAGAGCGGACATACTAGGGGCCCGCACGTTCGCCGTTCGCGTCTGGCTGAAACCAGAAAGGCTAGCGGCCTTCAATATCAGCGCGACGGAAGTTCGGGGCGCGCTGGCATCGAACAACGTTCTTGCGGCGGTCGGTAAAACGAAGGGAAGCTACGAGCAATTCAGTCTCAGCTCGAACGCAAATCTCACATCAGTAGCGGAATTTCAGAATTTGGTTTTACGGCAGGACAACGATCAAATTATCCGTTTGGCCGATGTAGCCGATGTCGAGTTGGGAGCAGAGAGTTATGATGCCGACGTTCGTTTTGGCGGGGAGCAAGCGGTCTTTATGGGCGTTTGGACCATGCCTTCCGCAAACTCGCTCGATGTAATCAAGCGCGTTCGTGCCGAGGTTGAGTCAATGCAGGACCGTTTTCCGTTTGGATTTGAAGGCGGCGTTGCGTATGATGCTACTGAATACATTGATAACGCGCTAAAGGAAGTGGTAGTCACTCTTTCCGAAACGCTGTTGATTGTTGTGGTGGTAATCTTTCTTTTCCTCGGGTCGATCCGCTCCGTTCTTGTACCGGTAGTTGCGATACCGGTCTCATTGATCGGAGGGATTTTCCTCATGCAGATTTTTGGCTTCAGCATCAACCTTCTGACGCTTCTGGCGATCGTCTTGGCAGTGGGACTGGTTGTAGATGACGCAATCGTTGTCGTAGAGAATGTAGAACGCTATCTGCGCGATGGCAACTCTCCGATGGATGCTGCTCTTAAAGGAGTTCGTGAGCTGGTGGGACCGATTATCGCAACGACAATCACCCTGGCTGCCGTTTATGCGCCGATCGCTTTTCAGGGTGGATTGACCGGATCACTGTTCCGGGAGTTCACAATTACTTTGGCTGGGGCAGTCATTGTATCCAGTGTGGTAGCGCTGACGCTTTCCCCGATGATGGCCTCCAAGGTACTCAAAGCAAATAGTGAGGAGAAAGGGTTTCGAGGTCTGGTTAACCGGTTTTTCGATCGGTTGCGTGAACGTTATCGGAAGATGGTCGAAGGGACATTGAAGGCTCGCCCAGCGATTTATACTTTATGGGGTTTTCTGACTTTTCTAGTATTCCCTCTATACATCCTGTCCTCTATGTCTACCGAGTTGGCGCCTACTGAGGACCAGGGCATTATTTTTGGGCTTTTGAGCACTTCATCCAATTCTACCATCGAGCAATCCAGCCACTTTTCAGAGCAGGTGCAGGATGTTTTTGCATCGACTCCGGAATACGACTACTCCTTCCAGATTACCTTACCTACCGGGGGGTTTGGTGGGATGATCGTCAAGCCTTGGGGGGAGCGAGAACGGCATATCATAGATATTCGTCAAAGCATCATACCTCAATTGGGAAGCGTTCCTGGTATCACGCTTTTTCCTGTTCTGCCACCCGCTTTACCAGGAGGCAGCAACTTTCCTGTAGAATATATCATTTCATCTACCGCCGATACCGAGCAAATTGCCGCTCTGGCCCGTCAGGTAGCCAACAATGCGGCTGCGTCTGGACTATTTGCCTTTCCGCCAGAGCTTGATGTGAAGCTCGACGAGCCGCAGTCGAAGATTATTTTCGACCGCGACAAGGTCGCTGCCTTGGGAATGAACCTTTCCGAGGTCGGGAATGATCTGAGCGTTTTGCTCGGAGGGAATTACGTGAACCGGTTTTCGATAGATGGTCGTAGCTATAAGGTGATTCCTCAAGTGAAGCGAACCGGTCGACTTGCCCCTGAAGATCTCGTTGATATGTACGTGAGAGGGCCGAATGGAAATTTAGTGCCGCTCTCTAGCTTCGCGACGATTGAGAACTCGGTTAAGCCACGGAGCCTGAATCGGTTTAACCAGCTGAATTCCGTTAAGATTTCCGGTATAGCGATGGCTCCTTTGGATACGGCATTAAAAGTTTTGGAGGAGGAGTCCGCGAAGGTTTTGCCGAGTGGTTACTCGATCGACTATGCGGGAGAGTCGCGTCAATTAAGGAAAGAAGGGAGCAGTTTCTTCCCTATGCTGATGTTAGCATTGGTATTGGTATTTCTGGTGCTCGCGGCGCAGTTCAACTCTTTCAGGGATCCCTTGATCATCATTCTAGGTTCTGTGCCCTTGGGAATGTTTGGGGCGTTGCTTTTCACCGCGATGCGAGCTCCTGGCGATCCTTGGACGCCTCATTGGTCTTGGGGTTGGACGACCTCTTGGAATATATACTCGCAGGTGGGGATGATTACGTTACTGGGTCTGGTTACGAAGAACAGTATCCTCATCGTTGAGTTTGCCAACGTATTGCAAATACGGGGTCGCAGTAAGCTAAAGGCGGCCAGTGAAGCGGCTGCGACCCGGCTGAGACCTATTTTAATGACCTCAGCGGCTACCATCTTCGGGCACATGATGCTGGTATTCGTCTCGGGTGCGGGCGCTGCTGCTCGAAACTCGATTGGCCTCGTATTGGTTGGGGGGATGGCGATCGGGACGCTCTTCACGCTCTTTATCGTTCCCTCGCTTTACATGCTACTGGCCAAAAATCATCAGAATGACAGCGTGGAGGTATCGACATGAATTCCATTGAGATAGACCAATCGTTCAGATTTGTGGTTAAAGCAAAGATGCTTGCTGTGAGTATATTGGCCTCTGCGATTACAGCGAGTTTTGGGCAGGACGAACTGCCGCCTGAAGTGCCGGATACGTTCGATCTCAATACGGCGCTCAGTTATGCTCTGGATAACAACTTCAACATTCGTCGAGCGATCGAGCAAATTGAGGAGCAGGAAGGGATTATCGTGGAAGTAAAAGCTCGGACGCGTCCCAGCTTGACCTTGGATGCGAATTATCAACAGCTTGACGAGGGGCTGAGTGAGGTGGTTGAAGGATTCGGTATTGCGACGGACAATACCTGGGGCATCAGCCTCAATCTACGTCAGGCCCTCTACCAAGGGGGCGGTATTAAGGCGGCGTTGAAAGCTCAGGACCTGACGAGGGAGTCGGTGCGGCTCTTTCTTGAAAGCACGATCATGGACGCCATGCTGGAAGTGACAACGCGGTACTACGGTACATTGCTAGCTCGTGACCAGATTGAAGTTGAAGAGCAGAATATAGAGTTGCTCGAGGAGACGCTGGAAGACGCTCAGAATAGGCTTAGGGCCGGTTCCGTTTCTGATTTCGAAGTTCTACGGGCAGAAGTTTTGTTGGCCAATGCGAAACCTGCTTTGATTCGTCGTCGTAGCGCATTTCGTGTTGCCATTGATCAACTACGTCAAAGCATTGGATATGGAAACTATCGCCGTGATTCAAACAATCTGGAGAAGATCCCCGAGTTTTTAGGAGAGCTAGAGTACGAACCGGTTTCCTACGATTTAGCGAATTGCCTAGATTTGGCCTTGTCGAATCGCTCCGAACTGGAACGGCTTCGCTTGATTGAAGAAGCCCGAGATGCCGGTTTGGAAATTGCCCGCTCAGACTACCGCCCCAGTGTTGATTTGATTGGGAGCTACGGAAAACGTAGGAGCAATTTTTCTGATTCTTTCGATGACGGACCGGAGGGCTGGACAGTGGGCGTGGTGGCGACTTGGGATATCTTCGATGGGGCCGCTCGTAAAGGACGGGTGCGCCAAGCCCGCTCTCAATTGGAGCAATCTCGGATCGAGCGAGATTCTCTCCGTTTGGCGATCGAGGTTGAGGTACGCCAGGCAATGTCAGAGTTTCAAGAGGCGGAGGAATTGGTGAACGCCGCCGCCAAGGCGGTTGAGCAAGCCGAGGAAGCGCTTCGTCTGGCGGATAGCCGCTACGATGCGGGAGCGATCAACCAGCTTGATGTGTTTGAAGCCCGGTTCGCCTTAACCGAGTCTAGGACGAATCGCCTAGAAGCTAACTACCGGCACATTGTTGCGGTTGCGAATTTAAAGCGCGCTATGGGTGAAGATAAACCCGTTCTCGATTCAAACCTAGACCTGGTACGTTAATTGTACAGGACTAGCGACCCGGGAATCATGACCTTTCCCATTTGCGTCCCTTGGTCTGAGGGGGGGAAGGGCCTCGCCTTGAATAACATTTGAATGGGTCTACTGGATACCATCTATCACATTTCAGTGGTAGGTTGCCGTTCCATTATTTTATCTGTCCTTGTGGTTTTCGGAAAGTCGGCACTCATTACTCCTCCTCCAATTCGAAGCGCGCTCGTTCTTTCGCTGCGTCGCTTTTTGGAGGGCGGTCTTTTTGCCACTGTAACTAGGAGCTTGCTTGGGCTCAACTTGCTGGCGCTTGCTTGTTCTATACCAGTCATTTTGCCCTCTTCGGCGTTGGCGGAAGCGGGCATTGTCAATCCCAGTGAGACGGGACCGGAGGAGTGGACGCAATGGAGAGGTCCCAATCGAAATGGCAAAATTGAAGCCGGAGATTGGCCAAGCAGTTTGGGAGAAGAGACGCTCAAAATGCAGTGGTCCAATGTCCTCGCTGAAGGTTACGCGAGTCCCGTTCTGACCGAGGAAAGGGTGTTTTCGGTGGAGACTAGAAATAAATCCGAGGAAGTAGTTCGCGCGTTTGATAGAGCCAGTGGGAATCAGATTTGGGAATACGTGCTGCCCGGAGCTATGAAGGTGCCATTTTTCGCTGCGAAAAACGGGAGCTGGGCACGCTCCACTCCCGCGACGGATGGCACTCGCCTTTTTGTTCTGAGCATGCTCGATGTATTGACCTGCCTTGACGTTTCAACCGGTAGAGAAATTTGGCAGGTTGATTTCAAAGAGCGGGAGGGAATTGGTGTTCCCTCATTCGGAGGGGTTTCGTCTCCATTGATAGATGGGGATAGCTTAATCGTCCAAGGAGGGTCCGCGGTGGCGAAGTTAAATGGCGTGAATTCGGAAAATGTTTGGCGAGTATTGGAGGATCGACGGGGGATGTTTGGGGGGGCCTTCTCATCACCCGTCATTGCCCGTTTACACGGAGTGAGGCAACTGGTGGTACAAACTCGAAGCACACTGGGAGGTATCAAATTGGAAAGTGGCGACATCCTTTGGTCAACCCCGGTTGAAGCGTCTCGTGGCATGAACATTCTGACTCCGGCGGTGGTAGGGAATCGAATATTTACCGCGACTTATGGAGGCGGCTCTTTCTGCTATGAAGTTCGTGAAGAGCCGGAGGGATTTTTAGTGGAACTAATATGGCAAAAGAAAGAAATCGAAGGTTACATGTCTTCGCCCGTGATTGTCGGAAACCACATATTCCATCACGGAAGAGACAAAAGGCTTAGATGCATGAGTATCGAAACGGGTGAATCCCTTTGGGTAAGCGATCGCGTTTTCGGGCAGTACTGGTCAATGGTGGCGAATGGGTCTCGAGTTCTCGCCCTTGACCAAACGGGAGAGCTTTTCCTATTCGAGGCGTCCCCGCTCTCTTTCGAGATTATTGATGAGCGAACGATCAGCGATGAGCCCACTTGGGCTCATTTGGCGATATCAGGCGCCCAGTTATTCGTACGATCACTGAAGGGACTGACTGCGTATCTGTGGCTTGATTAATTGGATTCGTTTCGATTGGTGCACTCTTAACGCTTTCCTGGCCGCTCGATCTACGAACGCGAAGATCTTGTCGTTGGTATTTTTATCCGAATTTCGTTTATGCCCCTTGACCTTCACTATGCGGCAATCGAGCCTGTCCATCCCTTTGAAGAATTCTCGATAGAGTTCGTGATTTCGGAGCGGTGAGCCTTTTTTAGATTTGAAGTTGCTCTCTTCAAGGGCCGTTCGCCGCGTTGGCAGATGGACTAGGTTCTGAGAGTCTGTATACACTATCAGGGTTCCTCCAAAGACTCCAATCTGGCTCAATGCCCATAGTAGATTTTGCAACTCGAGTTTGGTTGAGGATGTGGAATCGAATTGTTTGACCTCGATCCCATTTTGGTAGTCTGCCGCTGGAGCTGAGGCATCGATTAGCAAAAAGGCTCCGAAACCGGTTTTCGATTTCGTGTCCACACTGCCATCAATATAGAGTGCCCATTCGTTCATTCCCTATCGTGTTGCGCCATTGAGCCAGTGGAGGCAACTTATTCGCAACTGGGATTTTTATAGAGGAGCTTTGATTAAGTGATGGGAATGATGAGGATTTCAGGAAAAGTGGCTCTAATGGCATCCCTATTTGTGGGAGCCGTTTGGGTGGAGGCTGGAAACTGGCCGGAATGGCGAGGTCCCCAAGGCGATGGCCTCGTAGCGGATTCCAATTATGCCCGTCAATGGTCAGCCAGTGACAACGTACTTTGGAAAACTGCGCTCCCAGATGCTGGAAATTCCTCGCCGGTGATATGGGGGAACCGTGTTTTTGTTACTTGCTCGGAAGATGGAGGTAAAGAGCGTTCCCTGATTTGTTTCGATCGATCTGATGGAGCGATTCTATGGAAACGTTCTGTCCGCTATGAGAAGGACGACCCGACTCATGCGACGAATCCTTGGTGTGCCGCGTCTCCAGCCACGGATGGAAAGGCGATTTACGTGTGGAATGGTTCTGCAGGGGCCACCGCATATGACTTCGAAGGACGGGAAATTTGGCACAGGGACCTGGGCGCCTATGTCCACATGTGGGGGCATGCCTCGAGTCCCAGGATTTATCAGGACACGGTCATATTCTTCGGCAGTCCGGGGCCTCTTGTTGTCCTCACCGCGTTGGACCGGGAGTCCGGAGAAACGGTTTGGACGCGGGAGTTGGACGAGGTCGTTTCTCCGCCTCAAGAGCTGCACGGATCTTTCGTGACGCCCTACTTGTGGCAAAATGGGGAGCGAGATGAGCTCCTGATCCCACTCCCGGGTTATCTTGCCAGTTTTGACCCTGCGACCGGATCCGAGCTCTGGCGGTGTGACGGATTGGGGCAATTGACCTATACCGATGCGATGGTGGGAGAAGACGTGATATTGGCTTTCAGCGGATACCGCGGTCCCGCAATCGGCATGCGAAAGCCGGGGCCCAAAGACACCGGAAATTTGACCGAAAGCCATCGTATCTGGAAGAATGATACCGTAGTGCAGCGCGTGGGTTCAGGAGTAATCGTCGGAAATCGATATTATTTGTGTGGCTGTAAAGGCGAGCTGCAATGCGGAGATATCCATACGGGTGAAATTATTTGGTCCCAAGATTTGCGAGAACAGAACTGGGGAGCGATCAGTTTGGTTGGAGAAGATTTGTACCTGACCGACCAATCGTCTGTTACCCGAGTCTTTGCTCCGAAGGATCGTTTTGAGCTCAGGTACGAAAACCAGATGGAGCCGGGAGAGCGATCCAATGCCACGATTGGATTCCATGGAGGCGTGATCTTTCTGAGGACCTTTAAGCATCTGTACGCGATCGGGCCTGAGTCTCGCTAGAGAGCACGGTGTGCCAGAGAGCGACTGAGGGCCTTTATAATAAGCTGGATTAGCTGCCAATTATGGGAAGTAAATCGCGTCCAGAGGCCGCGATCCACCCTAGACAGTGATGGTGGCGCGTGGCCTCCGGACACGCGATTTGGACCGAGTCCAGAAGTCTGACAATTTACGTTGATCGGAAAGAGATCGATCGGTAACCCTATAAAGATCTCGTTTCCCCCTTTTTCATGAGCGTTTTGCCGACAGCTTCAGTTCGACTCCTCTATATGACCGTAGTGGGAGCATTTGCGATGTCCCTTCCCACTCGAGCGGTAGACTTCTTGACGGAAGTGGCCCCGATTTTGGAGGCGAAGTGCCTCGGTTGCCATAACCCGAACATCATTAAGGGAGAGCTTTCGATGGCGACTCGCGCGGACATCCTTAAAGCCGGGGAGGATATTCTCATCCCTGGAAACGCGGAAGACAGTGTGCTCCATTGGATAACGCTCCCTTTCGATGACGATGAGCCACCAGAAATGCCAGAGGAGGGCGATCCGCTGACGGAAGACGAGACGCAGATTCTGGCTGATTGGATTAATGCGGGAGCAGTCTGGCCTGAGGAAGTTGTTTTGAAGGAGCAGTCCAAATCGGATAAGTCCTGGTGGGCTTATCAGCCATTGGGTTCCCCGCGATTTGATTCCATTGATGCCTATATCGAATCAAAGCTGTCCGAATTGGGGCTGCAGATAAACCCAGAAGCGGATCGGCGTACGCTGATTCGTCGAGTGACCTATGACTTGATTGGGCTTCCGCCATCGATTGAGGAGGTGGATGCCTTTGTCCACGATCCAGATCCATTGGCCTATGAAAAGCTGATTGATCGCCTCTTGGAATCGCCCCACTACGGCGAACGTTGGGGTCGGCATTGGCTGGATGTGGTTCGCTTTGGGGAGAGTGTCGGGTTTGAGCAAAACTGGATGATCAATGACCTTTGGCCGTTTCGCGACTATGTGATTCGCTCGATAAACGAGGACAAGCCCTTCGACCTCTTTTTCCGAGAGCATTTAGCAGGAGATATTATCGGATCAGGCGACCCCGATGTTGAGATCGGTAGCGCCTTTCTGGTGGCGGGCCCGTATGACACGGTCAACAATCAGGACGCCGCCCAGGCGGCTCAGATTAGAGCCAATACTTTGGACGAGATCATAAATGCCTCGAGCGGCGCGTTCTTGGGGATGACGGTGAGCTGCGCCCGCTGCCACGATCACAAGTTCGACCCGATTAGCCAGGCGGATTATTACCGACTTTATTCCGCTTTTTCCGGTGTCAGGCATGGTTCCTCAACCTGGATGACTCCTTCGGAGAAAAAGGCCCGTGCTGACTTATTGAAACCGCTGAATCAAAAGCGGGCCACTCTACAGACCGAGATTGAGAAACTTGATAAGACCATTTTGAATCGATCGCTTGATAAGCTGGAGTCTTTTGAAGCGAATTGGACTAGGCCATCGACGAATCGTACTGGAACAGAGGATACGTTCGCTCCCATTGAGGCCAAGTTCGTGCGCCTCGTTTGCGAGGCTCAGGATCTGAATCCGGAAACAAGTAACGGATTCCGCCTGGACGAATTCGAGGTATGGTCCGCCGAATCGAAACCGAGAAACGTAGCTCTCGCCTCCAATGGTGGCGTGGCTCGGGGCAAGGCGAGGGAAATTGAGGATTTCCCAAATGCCTATGGAACCCAACATACCAATGATGGGAAGATCGGAACCCGCTTCATTGCCGCTTCAGAAAGCCTCACGATAGAACTGGCAACCCCGACTAAGGTGAATCGGGTATTCTTTTCCAGCGCTCAAGGCGAGCAAGCGCCAGAGTTATTCAAGTTTGCATTTATAGCGGAGTACCGAATCGAAGCCTCGCTCGACGGGGAGAGCTGGGTGGAAGTCGCTAATGGGAAGAATCGCAAGCCCGTGAGCAAGAAGCATCCTAATCCCGCCAGGGATATTGAGGACACCAATTTGTCCCACCTCGATTATCGGCTGATACAGCTAGGGGCGAGCGTGGAGGAAGCGAATCAGAAGAAGGATTGGGAGAAGGAATTAGCGATAACCAAGCGAGAGATTTCTAAACTACCACCCTTGCGTACGGCTTGGTTGGGTAAGAGAAATGAGGAGGATGCCAAAGGGCCTTTTCACGTTTTTATTGGTGGGAGCCCTCAGCGACTTGGTCCTGAAGTGGATCCGGCAAGTTTATCTACTTTAAGTGATGTGACGCCCGGATTCGAATTGTCTTCAGAGTCGTCGGAGGCTGAGCGGCGCCTGGAACTAGCGAACTGGGTAACCCATCCCGAAAATCCGCTTACACCTAGGGTATTGGCAAATCGCATTTGGCATTACCACTTTGGTACCGGAATCGTTAATACGCCCAATGACTTTGGATATATGGGAGGTCGACCGTCGCATCCAGAGCTACTTGATTTTCTCGCTCTCGAACTAATCGACAATGACTGGAAACTGAAGGCCTTGCACAGGACGATTATGACCTCGAGAGCCTATCGCCAATCTTCGGAATGGCGAGAGGATGGAGGGGAAGTTGATTCGGATAGCCGACTTCTGTGGCGGTTTCCCCCACGCCGGCTTTCCGCCGAAGAGATCCGCGACACCGTTCTCACCGTCGCGGGAAAGCTAGATCCGAAAATGGGTGGGCCCGGATTTCGCTTGTATCACTATATGCGTGACAACGTATCCACCTACGAACCTTTAGATGAGCATGGCTCCGACACCTACCGCAGAGCGGTTTACCATCAAAATGCGCGAGCTTCCGTAGTGGATCTAATGACGGACTTTGACCAAGCGGACTGCACGCTTTCGATTCCTCGGAGATCCGAGACGACGACTCCGCTGCAAGCTCTGACCATGATGAATCATCAGTTCACGATCGACATGGCCGAAAGCCTGGCTGAGCAAGTACGAGAGCTGGGTCATTCCGCTCCAGACAAGCAAGTGATTCAGGCGTTTCGGTTGGCGTACCAGCGAGATCCTGACAAGAATGAAATTCGGGTCGCGTCAAAAGTGATCGCGGAACACGGGCTGCGAGCGCTTTGTCGGGCCGTTCTGAATTCAAGCGAACTTCTCTATTTGGACTAGGCTATGAGGGACGAACTAGAAGCGTATTCAAGGCGCCGATTTCTCGGTAACGTCACCACGGGATTGATGGGGGTCGGGTTGAGCCACTTGCTTGGCTCGGAGTCGCTCATGGCTCAGAAGGCAGCAAGCAAGGCTTGGAGGCCGGGAACAGGCATGACGCACTTGAAGCCACGAGCCAAACGGGTCTTGCAGATCTTTTGTCCGGGCGCGGCCTCGCATATGGATTTGTGGGAGCACAAGCCGATGCTCGAGAAATACGACGGTAGGCCTTTGCCGGGTGAGGAAAACATGGTGTCCTTTCAGGGAAAGAATGGTCCCTTGATGCGGAGCCCTTGGGAGTTCGAGCCAGCCGGTGAAAGTGGAAAGATGTTTTCCACCATGCTTCCGCATATGGCACAGCACGTTGACGACATCGCCTTCTTCCATGGTATGCAGTCGAAAACCAATACCCATGGCCCGGGTTGTGTATTCGTAAATACGGGACATCCAACGGAAGGTTTTCCTAGTGCCGGGGCGTGGGTCAGCTATGCGCTTGGAAGTATGGTGGACAATCTGCCTACCTATGTTGCCATTCCCGATATAAGAGGTGAGCCGCCTAACGGGAAAGCTAACTGGAGTAACGGTTTCCTGCCCGCTAAGCATCAGGCGATTACCATGGCGGCTCATAGCCCCATTCGCAACTTGGAGCAACCCGAGATGATAGGAGATGCGGAGGAAAAGGGTACACGGGATTTATTGAAGTATCTCAATACGCGCCACGCGTCCTTACGTCCCGAGGAAACGGAACTGCAAGCCCGAATGGGAGCATACGAATTGGCCGCGAAAATGCAGATGTCCGCTCCGGAGGTGAGCGACTTCAAAAGCGAGCCTGAGCACATCCATCAGCTCTATGGTACGGATTCGAAGAACGAACTGAAAGCGGCTTATGCTCGCAACTGTCTCCTTTCCCGCCGATTACTGGAGCGCGGTGTGCGCTACGTCAATTTGTACTGCGCCTCCCGGGCTAGCGGAGTGGACGGTTTGTTGAACTGGGACGCTCATAAAACGCTCAAGGACGACTACCAGCGTCACATGCCCGTGTTCGATCAGCCGACGGCGGCCCTTTTGACGGATCTCAAGCAAAGAGGACTAATGGAGGACACGCTCGTTCTTTGGACGACTGAGTTTGGACGGATGCCAACGAGACAAAACGGTACGGTCGGCCGCGATCACAATCCGGATGGGTTCACGCTTTGGATGATGGGTGGCGGAGTAAAAGGCGGAACCAGTTATGGGGCGACCGATGACTTTGGACGGCGGGCGGAAGTGAATCCGACTTCGATTTGGGAGTTCTATTCAACGGTTTTGCATATTCTGGGCCTCGACTACAATCAGTTGTCATGGTATCACAACGGTCTTGATCGGCGTCTGACCGATGTGCATGGACATGTGATTAAGGATGTTTTGGCGTGATTTGCGGGAACCTAGCGCGGTCAATCGCAACTTATGTATTGATTCGTCTTTTTGAAAATTTGTATGACAAATCCTAAGAGCGGTTCTACGCCGCGATAACATAATTAATCTCAATCGCGGCGTAAAGGCGCTCCTACAAGAATCCCGTTTAGCTTTCTGATGAAAAACGTAATCCTAGTCTCGTTGGTCTTAGTCGTTGCGTCACTCTTGGGCGGCTGCTACAGTACATCGGAAAGTTTGAGCGAAGCGGACTATGGGTCAGGAGCAATGACTCCCTCGAAGGAGACCGTTGCGGAATCGTCGACTCCCTCGTCGACTTACGTGTTTGGCTGGGGAAGTCTTCCCGTTGGACTGGCTAGCCCGCGAGGAGGGACGACGCAAGGAACTCCCGTGGAATTCGCTCCGGCTAGAAAACTGCCCTTGATTGAAATTGCTGCCGCATCGAGCACATTCGAAAAGGATCGGGCAGCCATTTTGTCACTAGCAGGAGACTACAAGACCAGTTTTCACTTTATGGAATCGCTGGGTCTCTACCCGGAACACGAACCCACGAGGCCCTATCATTCTTGGGCTACAGAGGAAATTCGGGTATTGGAGGATAGGGGGGATTTCATTAGTCTGCAGCACACACTGGTCATGCATTTCGAGATGGACGATGGCTCGGTTATGGAACCGATGGTGATGAAACATTGGAGACAAGATTGGACTTACGAAGATACGGATCTCCACACGTTCAGAGGAAACGCATCTTGGGGCCGTGAGCGTCGGGAATCCGCATCGGTATCCGGCGGATGGTCGCAAGCGGTTTGGCAGGTGGACGATTCTCCCCGTTACGAAGCCATCGGACGATGGACGCACGATGGGAATCGATCGATTTGGACGGGCGAAAATTCATGGCGACCCCTGCCGCGACGCGAATATTCGGTTCGTGACGACTATGATGTGATGGAAGGTTTTCATCGTATTGTCATTGTACCGACAGGCTGGATTCATGAGCAAAACAACTGGAAGCGGGTCACTGGGAACGCTTCGGAGGCGCCAGAATACCGGGGACACGAATTAGGAATCGACCGATACGAGCGAATCGTTAGCCCGGGACTTAGGGCAGCCGATAACTATTGGGAAAGTACCGGCGCTTACTGGGCTGAGGTCCGAGAAGCGTGGAAAGAAGTTTATGAGAAAAGGGATCACTTCTCACTGAAAAGCAAAGTCGAGAACCGCAGTCAATTTGAGTACCATTTTGAATACGCAGCCAAGCTGGAAGGGGGCGAGCCCTACGATCCTGCCAAGGGGGCGGCGTTTGCTCGGGAGACGATTGAATCCTTTCTCGCAGAAGGGAAAGAGAAGGCGCGGTATTAGCTCGATTTTCGATCCCAAGAGTCCTTTTTTCGCCAAGATGCAGGAAATACTTCTATGAGGCTTGTTTTACAGATTGCCAATGAGGCGACCTCAATGGATCGTCTCACTAGTAATTCCGTCCTGTTTTAGTCTGTCTAGAAATTTAATAACGTGATGAATCGAGCTGTTTTTTATCTTAGTCTAACGCTTTCTTTTTCGGCCTGCCTGTGGGGTGCGGACAAACCGAATATTGTCTTCTTCTTTGCGGACGATCAAACGACCGATACCTTGGGTTGCTACGGCAATGACATCATTCAAACCCCGAATATCGATTCGCTTGCGGAGCAGGGTACTCTTTTTCGGAATGCGTTTGTGAGCCAGTCGATTTGCTGGGTAAGCCGCACGACGATTCTGACGGGATTGACAGGTCGCAGTTATGGAGAACCAGGAAATCCGGATTTAGCGCGAGCCAGCGCGGTTGAAACCTTGGTATCGGATATCCTTCGAGAAGAAGGTTACCGTACAGGGTACTTTGGCAAGTGGCACGCGAAGATGCCGAAAGGCTACAAGCCCGAGGATCATTTCGACGAAATGGAGATCATTTTCCGAAATCCATTTTACAAGAAGATGCCCGATGGAAGCCTCCGTCATGAAACGGAGGTAATCGTTGACCATGGTATCGATTTCATCAAGCGCCAGCCAAAGGACCAGCCTTTTGCCCTGAACCTCTGGTTTAGCGCGGCCCATGCGGAAGACAGCGACCGCCGCCCGGGCATCGGGCAGTTCCCCTGGCCGCGAGCAATGGATGGAATGTATGACGATGTTGAATTCAAAGCGCCTCGGCTAAGTGATCCAGCCATATTCGAAGCTCAGCCGGATTTCCTCAAAACGACGATTAATCGGGAGCGCTATTTCTGGAGATGGAACACTCCGGAAAAGTACGAATTAAACATGCGTGCCTACTACCGGATGATTAGTGGAATCGACGGGGCACTGGGGCGTTTTATGGATGCGCTTGAGGAAGCTGGATTGGCCGACAATACGATCATCGTGTATTCCGCCGATAATGGATACCACATGGGGAATCGAGGGTTCGCTGGGAAATGGTCGCATTATGAAGAATCGCTGCGGGTGCCTTTGATTGTTTTCGATCCACGTGTATCCAAAAATCAGAAAGGCCAGGTCACGGATTCAATCGCCCTTAATCTGGACTTGCCGTCGACTTTTCTCGATTGGGCCGGAGCGGAGATTCCCGATCGATATCAGGGAAGGAGCCTCGAGCCGATCGTGGCCAAAGGAACGCCCAAAGAATGGCGCAAGGAAACTTTCCATGAGCACTTTGCGGTAAGGCAGAGAATTCCGGCGTTCGAAGGAATCCGTAACGAGCAGTTTAAGTACGCGCGGTACTTTGATCACGGAAATTACGAGTTTCTGCACGATCTGAAAAGCGATCCCGATGAGCTCGTAAACCTGGCAAGCAACCCCGAATACGCGGACATCTTGAAAAGCATGCGCCAACGTACTGATAGGCGAGTGGAGGAGCTAGGTGGTCCTCTCGTTGCCCCAACTGATGAATTCACGTATTCGACGCCGCCCTATCCCTACGCTTCAGCCGCGGTGACCGTAAAGCCGGGAGCGGATGGCTATCAGAACCTCCTTGAGGGCTCGATAGGGAGGAATTGGACAGGTAACTTGAATTACTGGTCTCTAGAGAACGGTATTCTCAAGGGAACAACCGATGGGAGTCTGAAAGCAAACAGCTTTCTCAGCTGGAAGGGGTCGACGGTTCGAAATTTCGATCTAAAGGTGAAGGTGAGAGTCAGTGAGGGGGGTAACAGTGGAATTCAGTACCGCGGTCAGTCGCGTCCCTATTTAGGTCTGGATGTTGTATCGGGATATCAATGCGATGTAGTTGCAAATATTTCGAAGTATAATGGGATGCTCTATGAAGAGAAGGGGCGTCGTATCCTTTCGCACACGGGCGAGAAAGTGATTGTTGATGAAAAGGGGCGGCCTTGGGTTACGGAGATGATGCCTGTGAGGGAATTTCCTCCCAACGAATGGCACGAATACCGCATTCGGGTAATTGGAAATCACCATCAACATTGGATCGACGGTCACAAGACTGCTGACTTGCTAGACTTTGATCCAGAGGGGCGTTCGCTCGATGGGGTGCTCGCCGTTCAAGTCCATGTGGGGCCGGCAATGACCATCGAATATAAGGATTTCAAAATTAAGCATTTGCCGGACAATCTGCCATTGAAGTCTGCCAAGAACCATCCCATTCCGGCGACCGCTTATGGAGTGCGGCCGCAAGGTAAACTGCCTCCCGACTGGAAAGCTCCCATATATGGCGAGCTTTAGTTTAAAGAGTGTCCCAATCCGGATTGAAAACTGAATTACCCATTATGAGCACACGATTTTTTACCTCTTTGCTATCGATCATTAGCCTCATTGCCGTTTCGCAATCCTCTCACGGAAAGCTGGTCGATTGGCCAAAATACCGGGGACCGACGGAGCAAGGAGTCTCGGAGGCAGTGAATGTTCCTGTCGAATGGTCGACTGAGAAAAATATTGTATGGAAGAGCGAAATACCGGGAAGAGGATGGTCATCGCCATTGTTAATTGATGGGAAGATTGTTCTCACAACGGCAATGGAGGAAACGGTCAACGACTTGCACGATCTGAAAGTACTGCAACTGGACGCGGAGAGTGGTGAAATCCTTTGGTTAAAGACAGTATTGCACGCCACCATAGAAGAGGGCTTGGACCGGCATGCAAAGAACAGTTTGGCCAGTCCGACGCCAGCGATAGAAGATGGGGTGATATATGCCCATTTCGGCCATATGGGGACCGTAGCTCTTGATTTTGATACGGGAGAAACATTGTGGAAACAGAAAATTTCTTACACCGCTAAAAACGGAGCAGGAGGCAGCCCTGTAGTGGTAGGCGACCTACTTGTCTTTACGACAGACAGTTTTGAGGAACCGGTGGTCACGGCTCTTTACAAAGATACGGGCAAGATCGCGTGGCGCACAACGCGGAGTCATCAGGTTAAGAACAATTTTTCACACGGCACGCCATTGGTGATTGAGAATAGCGGTCGCACCGAAATCATAAGCCCCGGCAGTGGCATGGTGGGCGCCTATCGTCCGGAGGACGGAAAGGAACTTTGGCTTGTACGGTACCCGATGGGGTTCTCGATGTCGACCCGCCCCATATACGTCGATGGCGTTCTCTATATGGGAACCGGTTTTTCCCGCCCTAGCTTCTATGCCATTCGAGTCGATGGTGCAACGGGTGACTTAACCGATACCCACGTCAAATGGATGTACCACAAAAGCATGCCTAAGACGCCATCCCCAAATTTCGTCAACGGCAACGTGATTACCCTAGAGGATGACGGTCGGCTTCAGAGTCTCGATTCAGAGACGGGTGAGTTGCGGTGGATGGAGCCGCTTAGAGGCAAGTTTTCCGCTTCGCCGGTTCAAGTGGGCAATCTCCTGTATATTGTTAGCGAAGAGGGGCTATGTTTGGTTATTCGTGTGAGTGATGATGGCTGCGAGATTATTTCTGAAATGGAAATGGAGGAAGAGACGTTGGCCTCACCAGCTATCGTGGATAATACAATTTACCTCCGGACAAGGCATCATTTGTGGAAAATTTCTGAAGACAGCTAGGCGGGTTGATTCCGGAATTTTAAGTTTACGAGGTTACCGCCGACTTCTTCACCGCTATAATGATTCGGTCATCTTCGATGCTTGTTTGCATGCTGTCGACCTCGACTGGAGCTGCTAGTTCGACCGACTTGGAGAATTGACGTGTGCTGCTAGAGTAGCCGAAGAAACTTCCCGAATCGTTGGAACGGTTTTCTTCGCTCGAGTGTTTCGTTGTAAAGGTGAGCGTAAGTCTTTTCCCGTCAATTTTTGCCTCAATGTTTTGGGACTGAGGATCTACTTGCGTAACAGTGATCACAAAGCGATCCGGCTCTTCATTGATCTCAATTTTGGGATTGCCGTTGTCTGTCAGGCGAGGAGTATTTAGCGGGGAACCTAACGAGAAGAGTTCACTGTCTCCGAACGCGTTGCCCATAATTTGGTCTACGCGCTGCCGCATGCTTTCAAAGTCAGCGAACGGATCGGTATCGAAACCGAATGGATCATCGGGAAAACCGGCAAAGGGTTTTGAACCCCTTTTATTAAGCTGCGACTTTCCTTCTTGTCCCGATCCGGGGAGCGAATCTTCCGAACCAATATATTTTTGCAACGCCGCTTCCAGTCTCTCGATACGATTTTGTTGTTGTTGGTAGTAGTAGAGTTGGACTCCAATGACCACTAGAAGCAGGAGCGCTGCAGGACGCGTCCAATGGTGTTTCATGTCATCTGTTTCCTTATACTCAATCTTTCAGTTTTTTTGATGCAGAAGATGGGTCACTTGACACGTACCGCGAAGTAGACGGTTCTGCCGCGGTCGTATAGGTACAGTTTGTTGACCCCTGACCTTATAAGATCCCGGGCAGATCCAACCGTTTCGATCCGCACGTCGTTGATTTCGAGAATAACCATGCCCTCCCGAAAGCTACGGGCGTAGGGTGATTCCGGGTTTACGGCGGTGACGAGAAGTCCGCTTATATTGCGGGGTATGCGGTACTGGTTCGCCTTCTCCTCGTCAAGAGAGGCTACTTCAACCCCCTCAAGGAGCTCGTTGGCGGACATGGCAAAGCGACCCGAGGCCTGCCCCACTTCCACTTTGAGCTGCTTGCGTTTTCCGTCGCGAATCACTTCCATTTCGATCTTTGATCCTGGGGTAGTGTGCCCGACCCGGATACGAAACTCGTTTGCGGTCTCCACCGGTTTGCTGTCCATCGAGATAACGACGTCTCCTCGTTCCAGACCCCCTTCGGAAGCGGCGGAATCTTTTTCCACATCATTGATCAAAACTCCTTTGGTTCCCTTTATTCCGAATGCCTCGGCCATGTCTTGGGAAAAGTCGGTAATGCTGACGCCAATAAAGCCGCGTCTAACCTCGCCTGTGGCGACGAGCTGGGAGCTAATATTGACAGCCAAGTTCGAGGGGATGGCAAAACCGATTCCGATATTCCCTCCGCTTCGTGACAGGATGGCGGAATTAACTCCGATGAGCCTTCCTAGGGAATCGATGAGCGCCCCCCCAGAATTTCCGGGATTAATCGAGGCGTCCGTTTGAATGAAACTCTCGTATCCACTTTCCCCGTATATACCAATTGAGCGGTTTTTGGCGGAAATGATTCCCTGGGTTACCGTGAGACCGACCCCCATGGGGTTTCCAATCGCAAATACAACATCTCCGACTTCGATCGTGTCACTATCCGCGATTCGAATGAAGGGTAAGTCGTTGGCGTCTACCTTGAGTATTGCCACGTCCGTTAGGGGATCACGCCCAACGATAGTCGCCTCCAGTTCGCGGCCATCCGTCAAGCCAACCAGCACCTCGTCGGCGTCTTCCCCCCTTTCGTCGCTGACCACGTGGTTGTTTGTTACGATGTAGCCGTCCTCGCTAACAATGACACCGGATCCCACCCCCTGGGGTATCTTGCGTTCTTCTGGCTCAATATCTCGGTTTTGGCGAGGGATGGGCACACCGAAAAACCGACGCAGCAATTCTTCTTCTGGGGAATATCCTCGGGAATTCGCCACCTTCACCACCCGTGCGGTATATACTGATACGACGGAAGGGGTGGCCTGACTCAGCATGTTGGCGTAGCTGTGTGGCAGAAACGACTGGTCTCGGTCGATGGGTTTAGACTCTAGTTGAAGATTGAGTTCCGCTTTTCCGCTGGAAGAGAGCGAAAGGCTCGAAGCGATTAGCAGGGCGACGGCGATGGATTTCAGATGATGTCTCATTTTGGTCGATGGTTTTTGATTTCTAGGTAGAACCGAGGTCATTGGTCCCGCAGGTTTCACGGCCACCTCCAACATCGGGTAGTTGTAATTGCGGCTAGCATCGTTCATGCCAGTAAGGCACATCCTTAGAAAGCTGAACTCCCGTCTAGGTTCCCCTTAATCTAGTGCTTAATCCCTTTTGGAACAACAGATTACCCATGTGAGAAATTTGGAAAAAATGACTCACTCAACGATTAGAATGTGTCAAATGTACACAGGGAATCGAATTGTCCCCCGAAGGCATTTCGGGGCGAGGCGAACATGTGATTGAAGGACAACTTCAACCGAGGCCATCAGACAAAAGATATCTGTGTTTTCGAAAGCACTCGTGAGAGAGTTCCTTCGTGCCGCGGAACTGTTCCAGCTCCGAAGACTCAACTGTCTTCGATTCAACCAAGCTGAGCCTCCTCGAGATAGTCAAACGCTGGATACGCTCAGCGTTAGGGAGGGCGACGTTCGGGCTATTCGGATAGGAAGCTGTCGAGCATCCAAATGTGCTTTTCGTGAATCTGAATCCGGGCGATCATCAGGTCTTCGGTCTCATTGTCTCCGTTTTTTCCTGCTAGATCTCGAGCCTTGATCAGGTTGGCCACGAGTTTGCGGTTATGCTTTGAAAGATGGGCGACCATATCATTAGCTGACGCGTTTTCAGCGATCTGTTCAAATCCAGCCATTTCCGCGAGTCGGCTGATTCCGCCAGGAGCGAAGCTGCCTAGGGCTCTTATCCGTTCAGCGATCTCGTCTATCGCGGTAAATAGCTCTGTGTATTGTACTTCGAACGCGGTATGCAGGGCGAAAAAGCCGGGCCCGCGTACGTTCCAATGGCAGAGGTGGGTCTCACCTAGTAAGGCGTAGCCGTCGGCGACGACTTGACGAAGCGCGTTTACAATTTCGTCTTTTTCGGCATCAGGTTTCA